>Ga0181603_10000027_pt1 | contig 98806 bp, 82 predicted proteins | sample 041ome_13_FD_148633 | JGI IMG/M metagenome (GOLD analysis project Ga0181603, IMG submission 148633) | Coastal salt marsh microbial communities from the Groves Creek Marsh, Skidaway Island, Georgia - 041409US metaG (spades assembly) | ecosystem: Environmental > Aquatic > Marine > Intertidal zone...
TTTGACGCTGAAATGCGCGGTGGTGTCCCCCGTGGGTTCACGATGATCGCCTTCACCGAAACAGGGTCGGGCAGTGAGTTGTTTGCAAAGCAGTTCACCTCTCCGGCTGAAGAGCCCGAAAACACGCTTTACATCACCACCGATGAGGGGCAGCAGGAGATTGTCAGAATCTTCCAAAAATATGGATGGCCCCTCGACATCAACGTCCGTACCATTGGAGAGGAATACAACGCCAACGTGTTGGAACGTGAACTGTTAGCCAGTCGTTACCGGCTTGAGGGCTTCCAACTTGCCGACATCCAACGCTTGGCTCAAACCCGTTTCGTTGACGACAGCAACCAGGATTACTTGACGGAAGTCACCAACGAAATCATGGGACTAGGTCCGTATTTCCGAGCCGTTTTGGACAATTTGGACTTTTTCCTGCAGCGTGACGACCCCGCCCGTGTGATCTCAATGGTGCGAATGCTCCAAGCCCACGCCCAAATGGTCCGGGGTTTGCTCATGATTTCTGTCTCTACCGACGGCTTGGACCCGTCCATCAAACAGGAACTTTCCTCAATCGCCGACATGGTTCTTTCGTTCAAGGTTCGAACCATCGGTACCGATTTCGAAAATTCGATGATCGTCTCAAAATTCCGAAACGCACCTGAGAACCTCAAAATCTTGGTGTTCCGCGTCACCCCGGAAGAAGGCATTACGCCAGAAACCGTGGAACGCATCGCCTGATGGTGTTCGTGGACAAAACGACATGTCCAAAACGGTCGGAGGCTCGCCCATGACATGGGCAAGCGTTCAGCGACGGGAGGATTTGATCCGTCCGGCATCGATGCGGATGCTTGGGAAGTCCTCGAAGGCCAACTCGAGGCCACCATCCCCAACTACGACAGGGTCAACACTTGGATGACGTTTGGTCAAGACAAGCGATGGCGACGAAACGTCCGCAACCACGCCAATCCCGGCATGAAGGTGCTTGAGGTGGGCTGCGGCCCGGGATCGTTCGCTGAAGATTTGGTGGGCCTTGACGTGACGTGTCTTGACCCCTCCCCGGAAATGCTTGCAGCAGCCCAACCACGCGTTGATGCGGCCCGGGCTGCCCGCGGCGAGGCACCAGCTGTCTATGTCGAAGCCATCGCCGAGGACATCCCCTTGGCCGACGATTCATTTGATATGGTGTTCTGCCTCTTTTCCTTCCGTGATTTCAAGGACAAGGCCCAAGGTTTGAGGGAAATCCTCCGTGTGCTCAAGCCCGGGGGCCGTCTGGTCATCTGCGATGCAGGGAAGGCGAACAAACTTCACGGCTTCTTCGGCTACCTTTGGATGAACTCGGTTGTCCAGGTCATGGCTCGCATCATCACGCGAGAAAAAAATCACCCTTGGAAGGGGCTCGCCGCCAGCTACACCCATTACGGCACAAACGGCTACTATCGCAAGATGTTGAAGGAGGTCGGTTTTGAAGATGTTCAAGGCCGTTTGCTGTACCCGTTCGGTATGGCGAGCCGTTTCCGAGCAACGAAGCCCGAAAAACCCGGGCATCCAAAGGGGTCGTTAGACTGATAAACCCTCCTTCGGTGGCGCAAGTACAAGGTGTCCTCCATGGGTATGTCCGAAGTCCTTCGAAGCATCAAATCCGCCGAGCAGGACGCCGAAAAGCGTCTTGCAGACGCTCAGGAAGAAGCGTCGAAAATCATTTCAGATGCGCGTCGCAAAGCCTCGGAGTTGGTTCAGAAAGCCGCCGACGACACCGTCGCCATGACGCAATCCATCCTCGAGGGGGCCCGCTCCAAGGCCCAAGGCGAGGCGGACGACGTAAAGTCCACCGGAGGGGCGGAAGTTGCGAAGATCGAATCCAACTCCGCCAGCAACCAAGAAAAAGCCGTGCAAATGGTTGTTGACTCACTAAAGTCTGCTTGAGGTGACGCCATGTTTGACACCGTAGCCATGTCCCGTTTGACCGTGGCTGCTCCTGTTGAAAAAATGGCTGAGGTTCTCCGAACATGCACGAACCTCGGTTGCGTTCACATCGAATCCTACACCAATTTTGAGGACGGCGTCCACGTCGGCCAAGCCACCGCCTCCGAAGAGGCTGACAAGGTGAGCTCTCTCTTGTCCAAGGTTCGTGCAGCGGTCTCAGCGTTCAAACCCGTGAACACCGACGGCCCCGTATCGGTCTCGAGAATCAGGGAATTGCTCGACGGCTCCTTCGGCGATGAACTCCAAAAGGGACTTGACTTGCTTGACACCCAACGGGATGCTGAGGCTGAACTCAGCGTTCTTGATGAGCAAATCCACCTGCTTCAGCGCCTGGCCCCACTCAACATGGACCTCGACCTTCTCGCCGGCTCTTCGCGAGTGGAAGTGTACGTCTCCGAAACCAAGAAATCCAGCAAAGTTGGAAGCGTGTTTGGTGATCTTATGGGCAAGGTCCAAGTCGCCTCCGCCCCTGGAATCGTCGCTGTAGCATGCCTCCCATCAGAAGGCGCCGAAGTCCAAATGGCGCTCGGCGAACTCGGTGGCAAGCCGGTCCAAATTCCGTCCATGAGCGGGTCGGCTTCAGAGGCCCTCAAAGGGCTCTTGGCCAAGCGCAAGGAAGTTGAGGGCACGATGTACTCTGCCTCAGAGGACGCCAGTCGCTGGGCACGCAACAACGGGCGAAACATCCTCGCTGCACATGAATACTTGTCGAAGGAGGATGAAATTAACACCGCTCCAACCCAACTCGCCGTCACCGGCCAAGCCTTTGCGCTTGATGCATGGGTTCCTTCTTCGAAGGAGGATGAAGTTCGATCGGCCCTCGCAGCATTGGCATCTCACCTTGAAATCGAGGCGTTCGTGAACGACCATCATCATCACAACGACGGTCACGACGACCACCACCACGAAGAGCCCACGCCTCCGGTGGCGCTGGAGAACGACGCCGTCTCTCGTCCCTTCGAATTGATGGTGGGCTTGGTCGGGCGCCCGACCTACGGCACCTTTGACCCGACTTTCTTCCTGATGCTTACCTTCCCGATGATCTACGGCCTCATTTTGGGCGACTTCGGCTACGGATTCATCATCTTCTTGCTCGGCCTTTGGTTGGGCACAAAACCCTTCGCCGCCGACCCTGTTGCCAAGAACGGCATCACCATTCTCAAGTGGATGGGCGTTTGGTGCATGATTTGGGGCTTCTTATTCGCAGAAGGCTTTGGCTTTGTGTGGGACAACACCGGGCAAATGGGCGATGCTTCACCATTGGCCGGCATCTATGCGTGGACCTACGACAACATCCACTTCCCTGCCTTCGTTACGGACACCCTCAACATGGACCACACGCATATTCCCTTCCACCGGGCCACGAGTTCGCTTAACGAATACGTACTGCTCTCCGTGTACCTCGGCGTTGCCCACCTGATGTTTGGTTTCATTCTCGGTTTCATCAACGTCGCACGGGCGCACGGCCTCGTGGCCGCCTTCTTTGAGAAGGGCAGCTGGATGATCATCCTCGCTGCCGGCACCCTCCACATCTACGGGTTCCTGACGACCGAACAAGGCGTCTTCGACGCAACACCATACGCTCTGGCCACCCTGGTTGGTGTCGGCTGCCTCATCATCGGTTTGGCCGTCTTTGAGAAGTTTGGTTGGGCAGGCGGTCTCATCATGGGGCCCATCGAAACCTTCGGCTTACTCGCCAACACGTTGTCCTATCTTCGAGTGATGGGCGTCGGCGTCGCCGGTGTCAAAATCGCTGAGGTGTCCATCTCGATGGGATGGGACCTCATGCTCTCGGGAGGTGGCATCGTGTCCATCGTCCTTGGTTTCATCCTTTTCATCTTCATTCAAACGTTTGCTCTCGCTCTTGGCTTGCTCTCACCGAGCATCCACGCTGCCCGTCTCCACTTCGTGGAATGGATGGGCAAGTTCTACGACGGCTCCGGTCGGGTTTTTACCCCGCTCGGCGGTCGCACCCTCCATACGGAGGGGCAATCATAGTCCCCCATGGACAAAAAGGAGGTAGAAAACATGAACAAGAATACCCTGAAAATGAGCCTACGCACGCTGATCGTTCTGGCAACGCTCGCCTTGGTCGCCCAAGGCGCAGCAGCTGCCGAGAACACCACCGATGACAGCAGTGCAACTGATGGAATGACCGGCGACGTTGGTGTCGGACTTGCCCTTGGCCTCGCAGCCATTGGTGCAGGTTTTTCCCAAGCCGCCATCGGCAGCGCTGCTGTCGGCATGCTCGCCGAAGACGGCAGCAAGTTCGGTGTCGCTTTGATCTTCACCGCTCTTCCAGAATCCATCGTGATTCTGGGTGCTCTTCCACTCTTCCTCGGTTGAGGAAGCAGGTTGAACCGCTTCACGGGCTCTGCCCGGTAGAACCACAAACACATTGGAGAAGATAACATGACCCTAGAAACACTCGCGAACGACATCGCTGCGGCGGCAGAAAAAGAAGCCAAGGCGCTGATTTCCAACGCTCAAGCCGAAGCTAAGAAACTCTTGGCCGACGCCGAAGCCAAGGCCAGCGTACTCCGTGAGGAGGCCCAACAGCGTGCTGAAAAAGAAGCCGTACAACTTGCCCGTGAAACCGTGGCCAGCGCTCGGCAGTCCAACCAAAAGGACATCTTGATCGCACGCCGGAAGGTGCTCGATGCTACGTTTGATGCAGCACGCCAACACATCGCCGACCCGGGCATGAAAGGACGGGCTGCCTTGCTCAAGTCCCTTCTGGCCGAATCGAAGAAGCTGGCGAAAGGCAAGTTCGTGATTCGACCTGTTGAACTTGACCGTGCCGCCATTTCCAAGGAAGCCGGCGACCGTACGGTGGGTGAAAGCGTGGACGGCCTCGGCGGTTTCATCCTCGAGGCTGAAGACGGGTCTGTGTCGTTTGACATGCGATTTGACAACATGTTGGACCGGGCCTGGTCTGGCCAATTGTCGGCCATTAACGAAACGTTGTTCGGATGAAGAAGGTGAACACATGATGCTCGGAAACACCCCTTATGTCGTCTCACGCGCTAAAGCGCGGCGGCAGAAGCTGGCAGACCGGGCACGTCTGCGCCAACTCATCAACCAATCCGTTGACCAGCTGACCGTAGCGGTTGGCGACATCGGTTATCGAAACGAGATTGACCTCTACGCAGGGAAGTTGAGCGGTGGCGATTTGGTTGAGGCGGCGTTGACGCACAACCTCGAGGCCGAGTTGACCGAAATTCTCAACATGGCCAATTCAACGATTCGTCCGCTGATCGAAATTTACACTTCGCGTTTCGAATACCAGAATGCCAAAGCCGTGTTCCGGGCCATTCACAACGAAGTTTCGGTTGAGGAAGTTGGAAACTCCATTCTCCCCGAATTGAACGACGTGAACACGCCGTGGTTGAAGGTGGTGGAGAGTTGCGACGATTTGAAATCGGCTGCGACCCTCATGCGCCGGAAGTCCTTCGGCTCTGCGCTGGCCCGTGTCCCCGAGAACGGGACGCTGGCCGATTATGAAGACGCCCTTGACCGACACTACTACGCCTCGGCACAGCGAGCCCTTCTCCAATCAAAGGGAGCACCGGCGAGGTTCCTCTCCCGGTTGTTTGCAGCCGAAATCGATCACAAGAACATCGTCAACATCCTCGAAGCGAGCGCCGTTGGCATCACCAGTGAACAATTGGTTTCGCTCCTCATCCCCGGGGGGCGACTGATGCCAAAACGTGCGTTCTCAACCGTTGCAGCCAGCGGCCGCGACGGTATGATGGACTTGCTAAGAGCTGGCGACAAGTTCGACATGACCGCCTTCGAAACCACGCTTGCCGAAGCCGAAGCAACCCGCAGTCTTGACGCCGTCGTGACGTGGATGAAAGCAAGAGAATACGCCATGATGCAACGGATGAGCTACCTCCATCCCGTATCGGCCTTGCCCATCATCCACTATGTGGCCATGAAAGTGCAGGAAGTCATGGACCTGCGACTGATTGTCCGTGGTCGTCTCGCCGGCCTGTCCCCAGAAGTATTGGAGGCGCACGTCCTCTGAGGTGATGATGATGGAGATAGCAGTTGTCGGTACTCCCGCCTTTACCTTGGGCTTCCAGCTTGCTGGTTTGTCCGACCTTTACAATCCCGAAGGAGATGACGAATTGCATTCCACGCTTCGTCAACTCCTCACCAACAAGTCAGTGGGTATCATGGTGGTCGACTCCGCCATGATGGCTACACTGCCCGACAGGTTGCGAGATCAACTGTCGGCATCCGTCTCCCCAACCGTTCTTGGTATCGGTACGGAGGAAGACACCACTTTGCGAGAAACCATTCGCAAAGCCATTGGAGTCGATCTATGGAAATGATGTTCCAACCAAAACAGGAGGAAGAAAAAATGAGCAATGAAGGAGTGATTTACAGGATTTCCGGGCCGGTCGTGACCGCAACCGGAATGAACGCTGCGATGTACGACGTCGTTCGTGTCGGCCACGAAGGTCTGATGGGCGAAGTGATTGAGTTGCACGGTGACAAAGCCGTCATCCAAGTGTACGAAGACACCTCTGGTATTCGACCCGGTGAACCGGTGTTGAACACGGAGGAGACGCTCTCCGTTGCGTTGGGCCCCGGTCTTTTGACCCAGATTTACGACGGTATCCAGCGCCCTCTCGCCACCTTGGAAGAGGTCATGGGCGTTTTCATCACCCGTGGTGTTGACGCCGACGCTTTTGACATGAAAAAGGTCTGGACCTTTGAGCCAAAGGTTGCGAAAGGCGACACCGTGGTCAGCGGGCAGGTCATCGGTCACGTTCAAGAAACCGAGACCATCGTCCACAAAATCATGGTCCCGCCCGGCAAGGGCGGTGTCGTGAAGTCCGTCGAATCGGGCGACTTCAACGTGACCCAAACCGTCTGTGTCCTCGAGGACGGTACCGAGTTGCAAATGATGCAGAAGTGGCCTGTGCGAACCCCACGGCCCTACACACAGAAGTATGCTCCTGACACCCCTCTGGTGACCGGCATGCGCATTCTTGACTTCCTGTTCCCGCTTGCCAAAGGCGGTGCAGCCGGTATCCCCGGCCCATTCGGGTCCGGTAAAACGGTCACTCAGCAGTCCTTGGCCAAGTATTCGGACGCTCAACTCGTGGTCTACATCGGCTGCGGTGAGCGTGGCAATGAGATGACCGAAGTGTTGGACGAGTTCCCGCACTTGATCGACCCGAACACCGGGAAACCTCTGATGAACCGGACGGTTATGATCGCCAACACGTCCAACATGCCAGTCGCTGCCCGTGAAGCATCCGTGTACACGGGCATCACCATCGCCGAGTATTTCCGTGACATGGGCTACGACGTTGCTCTCATGGCCGATTCGACCTCTCGATGGGCCGAAGCCATGCGTGAGATTTCCTCCCGTTTGGAAGAAATGCCCGGTGAAGAAGGCTACCCAGCGTACTTGTCCTCTCGAATCGCCGAGTTCTACGAACGAGCTGGCCGTGTTGAAACCCTCAACGGGGACGACGGGTCCGTTACCGTCATCGGTGCGGTGTCGCCACCCGGTGGTGACATTTCCGAGCCGGTGTCTCAAGGAACCCTCCGAATCGTCAAGGTGTTCTGGGGTCTCGACGCAGGTTTGGCTCGCCAACGCCACTTCCCTGCCATCAACTGGCTCAACTCTTACTCGTTGTACCCACAGAGCCTCGACCAGTGGTTCCGGGACAACATCGCCCAGGATTTCCCAGAAATTCGCACCCAGATCAGCGGTCTTTTGCAAGTTGAGGCCGAGCTGCAAGAAATCGTTCAATTGGTCGGTTCAGATGCACTGCCCGTGGACCAGCAGTTGACGCTCGAGGTTGCCCGTATGATCCGTGAGTTCTTCCTGCAACAGAACGGCTTTGACCCCGTCGACGCCTACTGCGACATCAAGTTGCAATACGAAATGGCCAAGGCCATTCTCTCGTTCCAAGACGCTGCCAAGTCCGCCATGGCCGACGGTGCAATGCTCAACGATGTGGTCAACGTGCCAGCGCGCTCAAACTTGATGCGCGGTCGGTTCGAACAAGGTTACATCGAGCGCATTGAAGCCATGGTCAAGGAAATGACCGAACAAATTGCCAACGCCGTGGAGGCCAACTGAGGAGAGGATGAAGATGACTGGAAAAGAATACCGAACCATTACCGACGTCAAGGGACCTCTGGTCTTCTTGAACAAAACCGAGCCCGTCGCCTTCGGCGAAATCGTGACGCTTCGTTTGTCCAACGGCGAAATCAAGAACGGACAAGTGCTTGACACCTCGGACGACCTTGTGATCGTCCAAGTCTTTGAAGGGACGGCAAAAATTGACCGGGAAGCTGGTGTCACTTTCATGGGCGATGTGTTCAAGCTCCCCGTGAGCACCGACCTTGTCGGTCGTATCCTCGACGGCGCAGGACGACCCCGTGACGGCGGCCCCGAAATCGTTGCTGAGGAGAAAGCCGACATTATCGGTGCGGCCATCAACCCTTACAGCCGACAGTCGCCCCACGACTTTATCCAGACGGGTATTTCGGCCATTGACTGCTGTACGACGCTCGTTCGCGGGCAGAAACTTCCCATCTTTTCGGCATCGGGTCTTCCCCACAACGACATCGCGTTGCAAATCGCTCGCCAAGCGAAACTCAAGGACTCCGATGAAGAGTTCATCGTGGTGTTCTGTGCCATGGGTATCACCGCTGAAGAATACAACTTCTTCCGTTCCGACTTGGAGCGTACCGGTGCACTTGAGAACGCCGTGTTGTTCGTCAACCTGGCTGACGACCCGGCTGTTGAGCGAATCATCACCCCCCGTCTTGCCTTGACGGCCGCCGAATACTTGGCTTTCGAGAAGGACTACCACGTGCTCGTGATTTACACGGACATGACCAACTACTGCGATGCGCTTCGGCAAATCGGCGCTGCTCGTGAAGAAGTTCCCGGTCGCCGTGGTTACCCCGGTTACATGTACACGGACTTGGCCATGCTCTACGAGCGAGCCGGTATCGTGAAGGGGAAGAAAGGGTCCATCACCCAATTCCCAATCTTGACCATGCCCGGTGACGACATCACGCACCCCATTCCTGATCTGTCGGGTTACATTACCGAGGGTCAGATTGTGATCAGCCGTGAACTGCACCAACAGGGAATTTACCCGCCAATCAACGTTTTGCCATCGCTGTCCCGGCTGATGGGTTCGTGTATCGGTGAGAAAACCACCCGAGAAGACCACAAGAAGGTCAGCGACCAAATGTACGCTGCTTACGCTCAAGGCCGTGAACTGCGTGGTCTTGTCGCGATTGTCGGTGAAGACGCCCTCAACGAACGTGACAAGCAACTGTTGGATTTCTCCGGTGTGTTCGAAGACAAATTCCTTCGCCAATCCCGTGACGAAGACCGCACCATCGACGAGACCCTCAACCTGTGCTGGGAATTGATGTCCAGCATCGACACGAAATACCTGGTGCGTCTTGATGAAGAACTCATCAGCAAGTACCACCCGGAAAACCGAAAGTGAGAGCGGGTGCTGCAAGACAAGGAAGGAGGTGAGCAAGCATGGCTTTGGATATCAAACCAACCCGCAGCGAACTCATCAAGCTGAAGGGCCGCATCAAGCAAACCAAGAACGGTTACAAACTGCTCAAGATGAAGCGGGACGGTCTGTTCCACGAGTTCCGAACCCTCTTGTCCGAGATGATCGAGGCCAAGCGCGATTTAACCGATGCCTACCGCTTGGCCAAGACACGCATTGACTTGGCCAACGCCATTGAGGGCGGACTTGCTGTCCGAGCTGCAGCCATCGCCAATTCAGCCCACCCTGAGGTCGAGGTTGAGCGCCGCAACATCATGGGCGTCGTCGTTCCCAGCGTGACCGGAAGCAACCTGAAATCGACGTTCGCCGAACGTGGCATCGGTTTCATCGGCTCCTCACCCTACATTGATGAGGCCAGCGATTCGTTCAGTGAACTCATAGAAAAAATCGTCACTGCCTCCGAAATGGAAGCCACATTGAAGCGGCTTCTTGCTGAGATTGAAGCCACGAAGCGACGTGTGAACGCTCTCGAGTTCAAGGTCATCCCTGAACTTGAGGAGGCCAAGGTTTTCATTCAACTCCGTTTGGAAGAAATGGAACGTGAAGAAACCTTCCGACTGAAGCGATTCAAGAACAAGTGACCTCGCATCCACCTCGCGTTCAACGAGGGATTCATGGAGGATGGGTCGTACCAACAGGACAAGGGGGGGTTCACGATGACGGAAAATTCACCCGACACATCCCCTCTTCCCCACCAAAAAAAGGCGTGGTCTCAGCGCGAATTGCTCGCCTCCATTCTCAACAACCACCTCCATGTCCACGCCAGCGACGGAGGCAGGTGGCCTTCGTGGGTCGTTTCCACTTCTTCCGATTCGATTCACGATGACGTGGTCTCGCTCAATCGGCATCTTGAGCGGCTTGGATGGATGGGGAAACTCACGCAACACGAGGAGGGGTGGAAATTCACGGTGTTCCCTCGTCCAGAGCGTCAATTCCCCCGATTTAACACCCTCGTGGTGTTCTGGAGCTTGTCCTTGCTGACCCTCACGCTTGCCGGTAACCACTGGATGTCGCCCAGCCGACCGGAAAACGGTTGGTTGCACCCTTCGTCACTGGTTGACAGCATGCTGGGTTATGCCTTGCCGGTGCTGTCGGTCCTGTTCTTCGCTTCGGTGGTTCAGCGGAAGGTTTGCGCTCGGTACGGGGTCCGTAGCGGCCATCTCCTCCCCGTTCCAGATTTCACCATCGCCTTGTACGCCTTGGGCCTTTTTCCCTCCTCCTGGTTGTTTTGGCCGTTTGGCCTCCTTTTGATTCCCACGTTGCCCCGCATGGATGCACGCCCTTGGCCTGACCGTGCTGCTCTGGGATTTTCCGCCCTCACGGTTCCGGTCGTTTTTGGGGTTGCAGGCGTCGGATTGTTCCTGGCTGGACTGACCAATACCCCTGAATACTTGGTTTCCAGTTCCATGCCGTTCATCACCGATCCCCCGGTCTTCCTCAGTCTGTTGGCGCTGGACATCGCCGGTGAAGACGCTTGGGTCCGCCTCATTTGGGCGCATCCGTGGGTGCATGCAGGCGGGATGCTGATGCTGTTTGCTTGGATTTCGATCCTTCCAATTCCAACCCTCCCCGGGGGACGCTTGTTGATTGCGCGCATGGGGCTCTTGGAAGCGCGCAGTTCGAGCACGCAAAGTCTCATCGTCATCACCATGCTGTTTTGTGCGTATGTCTTTGGTGTGTTTTCCTCTTTTTCGCTCTGGTACCTCGTCTTTGCGCTCTTGCTGCCTTTGTTGTTCTTCTTTGGAACCGATCTTCGCATCCCGATGTTGTTGAACGAAACCACGGGATTGAGCGAGCGCGACCATCGCCGAATGGGCACCGTCCTCTTGCTGCTCTTTGTTTTCCTCCTTCCTGCCGCTCAACCCGTGGTCCATGACGAGGACTGGGATGCGGCCATGACCTTCGCCCTCGTTGAACCGGAGGTGGCTGTTCTTCTGGCCAACGGTTCATGGCATTCGAGCACGAAATTGATCTTCACGAACCCTTCTTCCCTTCAGAAACCCTACGCCGTAAAAGCGGTGTTCGCCAGCGAACATCACGATTGGTCCATTCAATGGGACTGCGATGGTGAGGATGCTTTGCGTCTCGACGGCCAGGGGTGCGGTTCACACCTTTTGCCTCAGCGCACCGCCTCTTTCTGGATGAATCTGACCTGGACAGGTGCGTTTGCTCCAACCTCTGCCGAGGGAAGTTACCTCGTTGCCATCAACGGCGAGTACGAAGCCGTGCCCTTCACCGTTCAACCCGCTCTCGAGGTCGTCCCTTCCGAACGCTGGTACGACGAACTCGAAGGCGCAACGGCCCGGCGGTGCATTGATCTCAGCGGAAGATTGGTCAGTTCCTCCTGGCTTGACATCGAAGTGTTCGGCCAGGAGATCGATGGCCTCCAAACCCCTCTTGCGACGCTTGATGAGGGGACGGGGCTGACCGACAACCGAACCGAAGTGCCCGAACGGGTATGTCTTTCGGGCGTTGACCCCTTGGTGTTTCAATCGGCCATGGCCGGTTTGAGGTTAAACAACGACACATTTGCTCCGTTGCTCCCTGAACGCCGCCCTCTCATCGGCTTTGTTCCTTCGGATGGATGGACCGTGACCGCTGACGGTGGGCCACCTTGGGGGGCCCTTTTCGAAGACGGTGGTATCTTGCAAGGAAACGGAGAATCGTGCCCCATCAACGCCAGCATCAGCACGCCACCTCGGCCGATGGACGGGGATTGGGTCTGGGATACATCGCTTCGAGCCTCTGGTTCAATTCCACTGGTTGAGTCCGGACAAAACCTCACGCTGCTTTTGGAGGAGGGAGATAACGTTTCAATTTGCAACGATGCCTTTTCGCCATACCCCAAAACCCGTTTTGTCGTTGTTGAAGGACCCGAATTGCTGGTTCAATGGATGGGAACCTTGACTCGGTTCTGGTCAACGCCGTGGGCGGTGGCTTCCAATGGGACGTTGTTGAACACCGGCATGGGGGAGTTGAGTTTCACCAATCCAGGAACGGAACCTGTTCCGTTCCGACTGGCCCGTGAGGGAAGTTTGGGCGAGGACTGGCAGCACAACTGGGATGGACTCGCTCTCAGCCCAGGCACCACAAACCTGACGTTCGTTCCCCCGAGCACCCCGCTGTCAACGATGTGGGTGACCTACGAGTCGGGTTCGGTTGTCGTCCATCTGGCGAGTTATGCTTGAGGTTCAACCATGCGGATTTCCATTCTTGGTCTTGGTGCGCTGGGTCGCGTGTTCGCTGCAAGCCTCGCGCAGACCGACCACGAAGTTCACCTCCACGTGCGTGGAGAAGGAGGGGCTCATGCAATGCTCGAGGGGCTTCGTGTCATGGGGGCGACTTCGGAACACGTGCCAACAGAACGGTTCATCTTCACCTGTGAAGAACTTGAACGTCCTCAGTCGTTTGACCAACGGTCTGATCTCGTAATTTTCGCGACAAAATCTTTTGAGATTCCCTCCTTGCTGGACGTCGCATCCTCGCTTCTCAAACCCGAGGGGGTGGCTCTTGCGTTGTCCAACGGCTTGGGTCACCTCGAAACCCTGAGCAGGGCCCTCGGCCCCCACCGGGTTGTTGCGGCAACCACCACCCACGGTGCTTACATGGGGGCTGAAAACACGGTGGTCTGGGCTGGGAGAGGGGCAACCCAACTCGCTCGCACCCCCCTCGGGCCGTCCTCTGAAGAATTGGAGGTGATTTTCGCCGCCTTTGATCGGGCGGGACTTGCACCTTCGATGAACGAGGATGCAGCGACGATGCTTTGGAACAAGGTGTTGCTGAATCTTGCCATCAACCCGATTGCAGCTCTTGCCGGCCTTCGGAACGGAGAGTTGCTCGCTCCCGATCGCTTTGATGCCTGCATGATGGTCTACAGGGAGGCGGTCCGCGTGGCTCGAATGGAGCGAATCGCCGTCCCGGATGAGCAGGAGTTTGAGCATTCGCTTCGAGCGGTGTTGACAACGACCGCTGAAAATCAATGCAGCATGCTTCAAGACATGAAAGCAGGGAGGAAAACAGAAATTGATGCCTTAAACGGGGCTTTGGTTGACCTTGCAGAGGCACATGGCGTCGCCGTGCCGGTGAACCAATTGCTTACGACGCTTATTCGGGCATGCCATCCTTAACGAGATCAACATTGAAGTGAAGGCCTCGATTTTGATGTTGGGCAAGGGCATCGGTGACGACAAGATGGCCGATGAGCGCAAGATTTCGCAATTCAACAATGGCGCGGGACGGCAGGCTTCCTTTCCAAATCAACTCAACTTCCTTGTTGAGCAAAGCCAACCTGCGTTCCGCACGCCTCAAGCGCTGGTTTGAGCGTACGATGCCGACTTCTTGCGTCATTGTGCTGACAAGACTGGCTCGATCGTGAACGATCGGTGCGTGTTCGTTGAGCACATTCAACCCGTCAGCTCGCCAAGGAGGGTGCTGACCTTCGTAGGCTTCGGGTGGGTGGTCTATGAGGTGTTTCGCAACGCGATGAGCGTAAACAACGGCTTCAAGCAAGCTGTTGGAGGCCAGCCGGTTGGCGCCGTGCATGCCGGTGCACGCCACCTCGCCAATGGCGAACAGGTGGGGCATGACAGCGTCGGTTTGACGAACATGGGCTCTGCCGATGGCGTCCACGCGGACACCTCCAACCATGTAGTGTGCGGCAGGAACGACCGGGATGGGGTCCACGCCCAATTCCAACCGCTCTTCTGCCAACCTGCCCGCGATGGTGGGGAATTTCGTGGCGAGGTCCTCCTTGTTGAGGTGGGATGTAACGAGATGCACGTGGCCCGTGCCGGTTGTTTTCATTTGTTGGTCAATGGCTCGGGCGACGATGTCCCGGGTAGCCATTGAACCCTCTGGCGAGTGTTTGAGGGTAAATGAAAAGGGTTCGGGCGAGGGAAGTGCCTCCCCTGTGATTTCGGCCTCCCTCGTCGCCTCGTTCCATGCAGCAAGGCCTGCGTTGTCCATCAAGACTCCCCCTTCGCCACGAACGGCTTCGGAAATCAAGAAGGGACGTTCTCGCGTTGACCAAAGTGCGGTGGGATGGAATTGGATAAATGCAAGGTTGTCCACGCAAGCCCCTGCTCTATAGGCCATCGCCAAACCGTCCCCGGTGGCAACACTCGGGTTGGTGGTTTGCTTCCAGAGTTGGCCAACGCCTCCCGTTGCAAGCACGACCGCATCCGCCTGAAGCGTCACAACCTCCTTGCTGAGTTGGTCCAAACACCATACGCCTGCAACGCCGTGCTCCGGATGGCGATGGTGCCGCTGAATCAAATCGATGGCGAGCGTGTTCGGTCTCAAGTGAATCCGCTCATGTTGCTCTGCGTAGGAGGAGAGTGCACGCTCAATCTCCCGGCCGGTTGCATCTTTGGCGTGCAGGATTCGTTTGCTTGAATGGCCGCCTTCTTTCGCAAGGGAAAAATCTCCCGAACTGTCTTTTTCAAAACGAACTCCAAGAGAAATCAAATCTTGGATTCGCTCGGAAGCTTCCGAGATGATGCTCCGGACCACGGCTTCATCGCATTGCCCATCGCCGCTTCTCAAGGTGTCTTGGACATGGGCCTCCATCGCTTTCGTGTTTGTTTTGTCCAAGATGGCAGCGATGCCACCTTGAGCCCAATTCGTAGAGGAATCCTTCGTGCGTTGTTTGGTGGCCACCGTGACCTCATGGCCGGCATCGGCCAACATCGACGCCGCAAAAAGGCCAGCGATGCCGCTCCCGACGATGACTACATGCGCCATGGACTCCCCTCGTTTCTGTCCTCGTGTCTCCCCTTCTTGACCGTGATGGCTTTTTCAGAAAGGCTTTCATCTCAAAATCACTATGAAGCAGGGCGGGCTCGAGGAATTGAGGCCCACCGATGGTGTTTGGATTGTCGACCCGGAAAATCATGACCGTGGTGGGTGCCGCGATTCTGCTTTTTGTGGTCGCGAATGTCCAATTTGGGGTGGTTGCCCCCCGCCTTATCGACGGTGCAGAAGGCTACAAGCTCGACTCCTTGTTGATGCTTGAACCCACCTGCTCGCCCAGTGCGGTAGAGGCCGAACTCCGTGATACCGGGACGTCGTACTGCTTGGGCGAAACAGGCCAGTGGTCAGGAGCAGACATTCTCATGCTCATGGAAGGTTTGTTTTTGTTCGTTTACGGCTTTGAACTGCCTCAGAACAAGGCTTGGGCAAAGCGATTGCGCAAAGCGGGCTTCGTCATGGGGAGCGTTTTGGTGGGTTTGGCCGTTCTGGACCGATTGGGTTGGCTGCCCACTTCCGCCAGTTCACAAGGCCTTGCTGACCTTGCGCCAATGCCTATTGAGCCCTGGGTGATCCAAATTCTCTTTGCCGTCTTTGGGGCCTTGATGATTCGGGGGCCAAAATATTGGGAAGCCGAAGCAGTGGTTCAGACGCGTGAAAAATTGGAACGGCGCCGCGAGAAGGCGGGACGATTCAGGCTTTCGTTCTTCAACAAGGACGTTCACAATCAGAAGCACTTGGAGCGAACAGACCGGTCTCGTTTGCTCAGTAACGACAAGAACCTAGCGATGAGCCGGCGACGGAGCAAGATTCTGGTGATGGCGACCTGTCCGTACTGCCGTGGTGCCGGATGCAAACATTGCAACGAACACGGCGTGTTTTGAACGCTGTTCGGCGCCGCTCACGGCCTGCCCAAAACCGAGTGACTGAGGCCTGATTGTTCGTATTGTTTAAATCCTGTAAGGGACGGGTGTTGTGAATGTGGTGGAAGAATCTTCCGCCCGTTGGGGTATAGGGATGTATCTGAAGTCACTCGAAATGCTCAATTTCAAATCCTTCAAGGGCGAAGTCACCGTCCCCCTTGACCGCGGTTTCACCGCCATCACCGGGCCAAACGGTTCGGGCAAATCGAATTGCGGCGATGCCATTCAGTTTGTTCTTGGCCCGAAGTCCAACCGAGTGATTCGTGCTCAGAATTCCGCCGACCTCATCTTCAACGGCGGGAAAAATTCCAAACCTGCGCGGGAGTGTTCTGTCACCCTTGTCTTTGCGAACCCCGTGATGGCCAGCGGACGACGCCGTCTTCCTCTTGATAGCGAAGAAATACGAATGTCACGCAGCATCCGGCTCACCACCTCAAACAACCCCGTGACAACCTACCAGTTGAACGGCGAGGACAGCACGCAGAAAGTGTTCCACCGATTGCTGGGCGCTGCCAACGCCCGCCCTGACGGCTACAACATCGTCCTGCAAGGGGACGTGACGAGCCTCGCCAAAATGACCGCTAACGAACGGCGGAAAGTGTTGGACAACGTCGCAGGGGTGACCTCGTACGACGATGAGATCCGAAAAGCCGCGAAGCAGAAAGACATGGTGGAGAGTTATCTTGAGCGCATTGGTTTGCTGGAAAAAGAGCAACTTGAGCGCTTATCCACGCTGGCCAAAGAGCGACATGTCGCTCAGAAAGCGAAGGAGGTGGCCGACGCCATCGCCATGACCAATGCGATGTTGCTTCAATCCCGTTACGCCACGCTGAAAAACGAACTTCAGTTTCATATCGACCAGCGCCAAACCTACCTTGACGAAAGCCAACATCTTCTCGATGAGCACAAAGAAACCGAGAAGGCGTTGTTGGCTCTCGACGACCAAATCGGTGAACTTCAAGCGGAGATCAACCGATTGACCGGAGGTGAGACCTCCGAACTCGGGCGGGCCATTCAAGCCCTGCAGGTGGCGATTGAACTCAACGCTGACCGCATTGCAGAAGCCACACGGGAAGCAGAAGAAGAGGCCGAAGAGGCGTCGGTGTGCGATGAGGAACTCGTTGAAGCGAACACTGAGTTGGAGGCCTTCAAAGCCAACCTCGCTGCAGCGAACGCAGCCCTTGAGGGTGCCCTTCAGGCCTTGGAAGAAGCACAGGCGGAGGAGGATGAAGTCCGACTTGCCCTTGAATCTGCAGGCCAAAAGAATCTGGACTTGAGCAACGCTCTCACGGAAGCCGAAGCGCAAGTTGAACGCCACCAAGGCCACAGAAACCAAGCACAGAGCGACGTTGACCGGCTTGCAGTCGAAGCAGACTTGCTGAGTCAACAACTGGCATCTGCGCAGGAGGAGGAAGAGAACATCCGTCTTGCTTTGGGTGAATTGGACATCAAACTGGAGCGCATGGCAGAAGACGCGCCCGAATTTGACCGTGAAGCGCTTGCTAAAGCGCTGCTCGACGCCCAGCGCACTGAAGCCCAACTCTCCGAAGACCGAGGCCGCATTGAGGTAAAACTCCGTGAAGCGGAGCGAGCCCTGAGTCTTGCAAAAGCGGAAATGGAACAAAAGTCCGGTGCAAAGGGTCTCGCAGGAGGCGCCAGCGCCGTGCTCGCCGCACGTGACCGTCAAGAATTAACGGGCATCATCGGGACCATCGCCGAGTTGTGCGCTCCAAAGGATTCCACTCACGAGGTCGCACTTGCGACGGCCATCGGGTCTGGCATGGCCTCGGTCGTCGTCGACACCGATGAAAACGCCGCTCAAGCCATCCGTTGGCTCGCCGAGAACAAAGCAGGTCGAGCCACCTTCTTGCCGCTCAACAAACTCACCAGCACACGACCTGCAGGGCGTGCCGTGATCACCGCTCGGAAAGACGACGTGTTGGGTTTTGCTCACGAAATGTTGGATTTCGACCCTCGCATAGAGGTGGCGGTTCGGTTTGCCCTCCGCAACACCTTGGTCGTGGACAACATGGCTGCAGCACGCAGGCACATGGGCGGCATTCGTCTTGTCACGCTCCGTGGTGACGTGGTCGAAGCTGGAGGGGCGATGGTTGGCGGTTCCAAACGGAACATGTCGATCTCCTTTGGCGGCCGAATCCAGGGAGCCACTGAGGTGGAAAAATACACGGCTCAGGTTGAGCAATACTCCCTCACGGAACGAACGGTCAACGAAGCCCTGCGGGAGGCGCGTGGTCGCCAACAGGATCTCCGAAACAAAATCAATTCACTCGTGGACGATTCCCACGCCACCGAGGTCCGCAACCTCCAAGCCGAGAAGAAACAGGTCCTCTCCGCTCAAAAACGAGCTCGCGAAGTCTCTCAAGGACTCGAATCGAAACTCGATGATGTTCGTCGTGATGCGCAAGATGCTCTTCGTGCATTGGATGCGGCAGAACGCACCTTCAAGCACGCCATCGAAGCAAAGGACGAGGCAAAAACCGCTCTCGAAGCCGCAAGCCCGGAGCACCTTCGTGAACGCATGCACGATGCCAATTTGAAGCGGGTGACGGCATCAGGGGACCAGGAAAAAGCTCGGGAAACCCTGTCCAGCGGGGCCAACCACCAAGCGGTCCTTCAGCGTCGAGTGGATGACATCTCAAAACGAGCGCAGACGCTGCTCAACAACAAAGAGGCGAGATTGGAGCGAATCGATGAATTGGAGGCCACCCTGGCATCGGACCGCATTGAGTTGAAGGCGAAAAAAGACGAACAGGCGGTTTACTTGGAGGAGAACCAAGGCCTCGAACAAGAGCGTCAAGAACTCACGGACAAGCGAGCGACCCTCCGTGTGCGGAACGAAGAAAGGCTGACGAAAGCCGAAAACCATCGCCGGCTCGCCCATGATTTGGGTCGCGTGATGGGCGAAAAGGAAGCGGAAATCCAAATCATGGCGCAGGAGTTGATCGACGCTGGGTTGTCGCTGACCGATCTACCAGAGAACCTTGAGAACGTGGGTGAACTTGAACGCAAATTGCGTGGCTATCAACGCACCATGGAAGGCTTTGGAAACGTGAACATGATGGCGATCGAGCAATACGATGCCTGCCAGGCACGTCTTGACTTGATGAAGGATGAATTCGCCATGCTTCAAGCCCGTCGCAAGCATCTGATCGACATCACCGAACAACTCGAGAGCCAGCGGAAAGAACGTCTTTTGACGGTGCTTGAGAAGGTGAACGAGAACTTCCAGAAATCCTACAGTGAACTTTCCGATGGCGGCCGTGGAGAACTCTTCCTCGAGAACCCCGATGAACCGTTCAAAGGCGGCCTTGAATTGTGGGCGCAACCCCGGGGCAAGTCCTCAAAGGTCAGCCGGCAACAACTGTCCGGTGGAGAACAATCGATGGCGGCTTTGGCCCTCATTTTTGCTATTCAGGATTACGACCCAAGTCCGTTTTACTACTTTGATGAGGTTGACCAAAACTTGGACGCTTACAACGCAGAGCGTATTGCCAAGATGTGTCAGCAACGAAGTCAGCGTGCACAATTCATCATGGTGACGCTTCGAAAGGTGTCGCTGAAACTGGCCGACCATCACATCGGCATCACGCACGGCGGCGACGGGTGCAGTCGACGCATTCTCGACTTCGACCGAGAGCGAGCCATGGCCTTGGGTGAAGCAGCCCTGAAGGAGGCCGAACGGGACGTGAAAAAGAACGAAAGCCGAATCATGGATGCCGTCGCCGCTGCAGAGGACATGCCCCAGGTTCCCAATGAACTTCCCGTCCCAAAGAGCCTTGGTGGTTTGCTGCCCCATCTTTCTTCAAACGAAGATGCCGATGCAGGTCCACGGCTCGAAGCCTTGCTTGAACGGGCGCAAGAGACCACCGAGGACATCAACGAGCGAGCCGGAATCGCTTCGCAGTTGATGGAAGAGAGCGAAGGTGAGGAAGCCGAAGCTGAAGATACGGTTGAAATCACGGACGAGTGAGGTGAGCGGATGGTGGAAGAGCAGACCGGTTTGGACCGATGGTTCCTCCAACAGGAGGTCATCGATGAACTGCTGGCCCACGGTGAGGACGAAGCAGAGGCGGCGTTGTTTGGTGAACGTATCGCCTCCATCGCCGCAGCAGAAGAAGCCGAACACCAGAGCCTACACGACCCCTTCGACCGTTCGGTTGCCTTGGTGCTCTCGTTGGTTCGCGAAGAAGCGTTCAATCCGTGGAACGTCGATCTCTCTGCGTTCCTTACGGTGTTTTCTCAACGGGTTCGTGAAGGGGAAAACCTCGACTTGCCCGCCTGTGGTCGGTTGATTCGCCTCTCGTGGGAGGTGCTGCATCACCAATCTGCGATGCTCTTTGAGCGTATTCAGCCCGTGGAGGAAGAGGACGCATGGGATGACGACCCCATGTTCGGTTGGGAAAGCGAGTACGACGATGAAGCCTTCTTTTTCACACAATCCGTCCTCGACGGCGCTGCAGACGACGTGTTGCCAGGCTTGTTTGATGAGCGTGTTCGTCGTGAAGAAGGGCGGCCGGTTACCCTCGCTGAACTGCTCTCGGCTTTCAAAGACGCCGCCGACGACGCAGCGAGCCTCAAACAACGGGAAATCAATCGCTTGGAGCACGAAAAGGAACTCAGCGAGTACCTCGAAAACGTTGGCGGTCGAATGCACAACGAAGACCTCGAGGGCGACATTGAACGTTGTTGGTCCGCTCTCCGAGCAACCTGCCAGGAGCACGGCAGTGAAACGGTGCCTCTCGTTGACGTTATCTCTAAACTCGAGCCTGAGTTGACACGCCTCTTTGGCCTCGACGCCGAGAACGCCAAAAGCGAGGCCTTCGTCGCTTCGTTCATCGCCGGCTTGTTCCTCACGCATCGCCGTATCGCCAGCATTTCCCAAGAGGGCGAAGCGGTGGCGGACATCATGATCACCGACCTCTGGACGAAGGTTGACGCCTTTGAGGACATTCTCGTGGAGGTTGAAGCGATGATGGCGAACGATTCGGACGATCTGGAGGGTCAGGCCACAGGTTCGGACCATCGGATGGAGGCCATTGCAATCCGAGCACGCCTCGCAGAGGAGCGCGAAACCCGTCGACAGGCGAAATTGGCCGAGCATAAAGAAAGCCTGATCGAGGAATCGAACGGGGATGATGTCGAGCCATTAAGTGAAGTCGTTGCTCAAGAACCATCGGCAGAAGGTTTTGATGAGCATGCGTGGCTGGTTGAATAGGAGGGTGTACGATGTCGGAAATGCCGCTTGAGACATTGATTGAAGCGACGTTGTTCAGTTCGGGGAAGTCCAAGTCGGTCTTGGAGTTGTCCGAGGCCTTGGGTTACGATGAGGACGAGATGTTGGATGCTCTGGGAAGCCTCCAGGCCACCCTTCGCCGCCGAAAAGGCGGCGCCTTGCAACTTGCCGAGGTCGGTGACCGTTGGGCGCTGGAAGTGAAACCCGTCATTGCGACCCACCTCCCGAAAGCAACGAAGACGGACATGCCTCCGAAGTTGCTCAAAGCTGCAGCGCTCATCGCCTACCACCAGCCCATGCCCCAGTCAAGGTTGGTTGAATTGTTAGGTCAGAAGGCCTACGATTATGTGCGAGAATTGGCTCAATTGGGGATGGTTGATCGGAGAAAGGACGGCAACACGCGACGTTTGGCAACGACCCGACGATTTTCGGAAGCCTTCGGCTGCCCTCATACCGATCGGAAGAAAGTCAAGGCTTGGTTCAGGGAGCAAGTCCAAGCATCGGGCTTGCTCGACGACCTTGGGGCAAACGATGTTCTGCGGGAAGAAGGTCAAGCGGACGGCACCGTTCAGACTTCGCTTCCTGTAAGTGAGGAAGAATGAACTTCAACCTTGACGCAGTTCGTTGAGCCATTCTTCGACCAAACTTTGGGTTCGATGGCCTTCGTGGGCTTGAAGCCTTGACGCCAAGAGATCAATTTCCTCGCCCACCGCTCCTGCACTCACGGCCATGTTCTTTGCATGGAGTTTCATGTGGCCTGCTTGAATGCCTTTGGTCGACAGCGCACGAAGGGCGCCCAAATTCTGGGCGAGTCCTGCACAGAGCATGATGCCGGCCAACTCTTGTGCGCCCTCAACTCCCAAGATGGCCAGGTTGGCCTGTGCGGCAGGGTGAACCTTGGAGGCGCCTCCCACGACGCCAACGGCCATCGGCAATTCCATGCTCCCAACGAGGTTTCCTTCGTTGTCTTGGGACCAATTCGACATGGAGGTGTATCGCCCGTGTTCGACGCTTGGCCAAGCATGGCATCCAGCTTCAATCGCTCTCCAATCTTGTCCGCAAGCAAGAGCAATGCTGCTGATGGCGTTCATGATTCCTTTGTTGTGGGTCGTGGCTCGAAACGGGTCTGCCACGGCAAAGGCATGGGCTTCCAGAATGCCTTGGATGACCGCCATCCCGTCTTCTCTTGAGCCGTCAGAAGCAAGTTCTTCTGGCGTGAACGTAGCGGAGATTCTTGCGAGGCGGTGGGCTGCGAGGTTGGAAAGGATGCGGAGATGAGCACGGCCTCCGCACAGGGCCTCGATGCGTGGCGCGACACGCTCGGCCATGGTGTTGACGGCGTTGGCGCCCATGGCGTCTCGACAATCCACGAGCAGGTGAACGATGAGCATGTCACCCAGTGCTGTCGTCAGTTTTCGTGATTGGATGTCCTTGCATCCACCGCCAAGGGCAACCATGCGAGACGGGATGTCGTTGCAGAACGCCATCAAGGCCTCTTTTTCACGTTCCAATGCTGCGATGGCTCCATCAAGGTCAGCAACCTCGAGCAGCTGAATTTGACCGATCATCACGGGATCATCGTTGTTGGTGGTAAATCCGCCCAAAGCTCGGCATCGCTTCGCCATGTTTGATGCAGCGGCGACAATGCTGGATTCTTCCACGCAAAACGGTATGAGGTAGGGTTTGCCGTCGATCAGAAAGTTGGTCGCAACGCCAACGGGCAAGGACATCGTCCCGATCACGTTCTCGATCATCCTGTCGGCTGCAGCCTCGTCCAATTCGCCATGTGCTGCGAGAGCAGCGACGTGTTCGGCCGAGAGGTTGCAGGCTTCCGCAACAATGGTTCGCCGTTCCTCCACGCTTTGGTTGTACAAGCCCTTGATTCGACTGTTTTCCACCGGCACGGCTGTCCCCTGTTCCAACGGTGGGCAAGGCGTTCTTTGAATGAATCGCATGTGCATGAGTTCCTGGGGGTTAACGGGTTTAACGCGTGGATTAACGCGTTAGGTTGCCGTTAATCTCGCGTTAATTCGCCTGAATTGGCCGTCGCCGCATCACGATTAACGTGTCCTAACAGGTCTCCGGCCGCATCCCGATGGATGAAACATCAAATACGTGAAGTGCGGTTGGGCGGTATGGTCCAGAAATCTCGTCTTTTTGGCTTACCACTTCTTGATGTGAATCCGTTCTCCACCCGGCCGCTTGAGCCGGGTGATGCGGGGAAACTCATCGGCAGGAGCGAGGAGTTCAACCTCCTCAGGACCTATCTGAAGCTGGGGACGGCCCGGCGCATCATGTTGACGGGGCCGTTGGGATCTGGCCGAACCTCACTGGTTCGTTGCCTCAAACCCTATGCAGGTGCCTTCATTTCCATCGATCATTTGCCTGCTCAGGCCCCTGCGCAAGCGATGTTGGAAATGTGCTATCAGCAACTGATTGGAGGCGACATGCTCCCGGGGCGCACCGAACTGGTGAACCAACTGGTCACGGAAATGTACGCGTATACGGACAAACTTCCGCTTGTGGTCATCGACGTTCCGGCCAGTGATTTCTCGGTGGTCGATGTTGCGCTCAGAGATGCACATTCTTCGCTTGAGCGGCTCAATGCCGTCGTGGTTTTGGTGTGCGATGTCCGAGAGCGCCACCACCTTCCTGCAACGGTGGTCACCGGTTTCGAGCGGTTTTTGCTGTCGCCTTTTGGGCCGAGTGATGTCGTGGATTTGGTTGAGCATCGGCTGCGTGAAATCGGGGTGATGAGCAGCAATTTTTCCTTGCAGGATGCCGAAACCATCCTCGAGGAATGCAGCGGCTACCCCTCAGAGGTGGTTGCCATGTTACGCGATGCTGTTGACCGTATTCGCATTGAGCACGCAGAAGGGGTTGCACCGCCGTACAGGGACACGTCTGCCCGCCTCCAACCGCGGGATGAGCCGCAACCGCTAGACGCTTTGATGAGCGGGGGGCTGGATGAACCACCGTTCCTTGGAAAGCAGGACGAGGCGATGAGCGGACTTGATGCAAACCCTCAACCTGCTTCGCAAACGCCATCAGGTGACATCATCGATGCCTCCACGCCGTGGAATGAGCGGCAAGAACCCGCCCACGATGCAGCAGCGTCGGAGGCGAAGGAGGGCGACGAAGGGAACGATGCAACACCCGTTCTGTCATTTTTTGATTTGGACATGGACGATCTTGACCGCTCCATCACCAACGATGACCCCCTCAAACCGCCCGAGTTCACCAACAACATCATCGATGCCTCTGGTTCTGCACCCCCCCGCCAACCGGTGGCGAGCGGCGGGTTTGGTAATCTTGTGAACCGAAACAAGGTCTCGCTATCAGCGGTTGATGCCATCAAGAAAGACGCCATGAACCGCCCAAGTCGACTTGAAGATTATTCGGAGGCCGCTGAATGGTGGGTTGAGGAGACAAGCTTGCCTGATGTTCTCGTGGATGAGGTGCCGGAGGTTGAATCCGCTGCCCTGATACATGACGAAATTGGTTTGCCTGCTCTCGAACTCGATTCTTTGTTCTCCCCTGAGGGCGGAGGGTTTGAGTTGGGTGATGAAGAGATCTTGACTCAGCCGTCCGAAAACGCCTATCCAACCCAGACCGTACTTGAAGAGGCAACGCTCACCAAGCTGCTTCAGTTGCTGTTGGGTGGGAAAGGAAGCACCTCAGGCAACGAGGTCAAACACCTCGTTGACTTCTTCGCAAAGCGTCGCGTGGAGCGCACGGGCCCCAAAGAGTCCTATCCGCTCGACAAGGTTGCGCTCGGTAGCCTCAGCATCGCCGAGACCTACGTGGTTGGCATCTCCAATCACCGTCCATATTCGCCATCGGATGCCGAGATTTTGGACCATCTTGACATCAAACGGTCTCGACTTTCGCAGATCAGCAACCGTCTCCTCAAGTTCGGTATTCTGCAGGTGCGGCCTTCAGGGCGAACAAGGAAGTATTCTCTTACTCAGGCAGCTCGAGCCCAACTTCTCGCTTGGGGTGCACTCAAAGGAGGTGAGGCTTGATGGCGTGGAATGTTGCATGGTCTTGGCAGGCATCCTCCCGTATCGCCACCTTGGCACCCGTTGAAGGCGGGCTTGTGGTCAGTTCAGGTTTGGACCTCGTGATGTTGGAGGCGGACGGAAGCGTCCGCTGGCGGATTGAAGTTCCCTTCAAAGTCCACGCCGCCCGAGCCGTGCAAGGCTCAATTGCCTTGCTTGCCGCTCATGGATTTTACATCATCAACAGTTCAAACGGTGCCTTCGTGAGCGAAGGTCGAAGCACGCCTGGGGGATTCCGTGACCTTGCCGCCCGCCCCGGAGGCGGTTGGGCGCTTGCAGGACGTCACGGACAGATCCACCTCTTTTCCCAAAAGGGCAGAGGCATCCGACGCGTTGACAGCGGTCCTGTTCGCCGTTTGGTCGGGTGGCTTGATCGAGAACATCTGCTCTGGCAAGACCCCCAAGGATGCATGTGGTGCGGCCGATTAACGGGCGAAGACAAGAAACGCCGCATCGAAGACCGCGCATGGAGTTGGTGCTCTGCCCTCAAGGACGGGCGTTTGCTCTTGCAGAGCGCTGATGGTGGGCTTTGGGAGGGCGTCCCTCATCCGTTTGGTTGGGACCACTTGGAACGCTTGGAAAGCGATTCGCTCGAACCGATGGAAGCCGTTCGCTCGGGTGACGGTTGGTGGGTGCTGGGCATTGAAGGGCACCTCGTTTCATTGTCCACCGCAAGCAAGGATGAAGGTGAAAAGCCTCCGCTGACCGAGCGCATGAACCTCGGCGACCTCCTCGTGTTGTGCACGCCCGACGCCATGGCGACCGCCACGAGAGAAGGCCTTGTCCGTCGTTGGACGGCCCCTCATCTTTCGGATGCCGAGCGTGAAGGGAGGTACAAGGCGGTTGCCGAGGCGGCCATGGCCCGAAACTGGGAAGAGCGACGTCAAATGTTCCTCCGTGCTCAAGAAGCTGAAGACCTTGGAAAACTGTCCTTGGCCATCGAACTCTACGAGGCCTTAGGGCGTAGCGAAGACGCTCGGCGTTTGCTCGGGCGCATCAAGGAGGGCGATTCGTGATGTCGGAACTGACCAGCCTCACGGTCGAACGCGTGGAGCACTACCTCGACATCACCCGTCGAGCCCGTCAGAAGGCCACACGAACGGTTGATGAATCGACGGAGGAGGGTCAGAAATTGACCGTGATGCTTCGCATGGCCGATGACTACGCAGCAGATGCTCGTCACTTTCTCGAAACCGGAGACCTGGTCCGAGCCTTTGGGGCCATCAATTATGCGCACGCTTGGATCGATGCAGGTGTCAAGATAGGTTGGCTTGACGGTCACGGCGACGACGTGTTGTTCACCCTTCCTTAAGGCACTCAAAGTGCCTCAATGAGGGCCAGCCGTTTACTTTGTTTGACCTCGACCACCGGTACGTTGGCTTCAAACAAGCGCCGCTTCAGGTCGGTGTCAACGGTGAGGACGGGCCAACCTTCCTCGCAGGCCAAGGAGAGAAGTTGGTTGTCGGTGTGTCCGGCAAAAGGCACATCCACCACGGTTGCCTTTTGTTCGAGCAAACCGAGCAAGAGGGGCTTTGAGCGAGGGCGTTGCGGCTGAAGACGTTCCAATTCCTGCATCACCGACGGGATGATGGTCCATGAACAGGGACCAAGCAGGGCCTCCAACTCCTGTTCAACGTTCAACCGAGCGTCCATGCAAGCGACCCAGCCGCAAGCGTCGATAAGGACGGGCTGCATCGCACCGACCTCTCATTCGATGGTGCCGTAGCCAATCAGTCGCCAGCGTGAGCCGATGCGCCGTGAGAGCGAAATACGCTGGCCTTTGTCGGCGCAAATTGGAAGGCGGAGTTCAAGGTCCGTTCGAGTCTTCTCAGCGTTTTTTGTCACGCCAACGGAGGTCGCCGTGGCCACGTTCAGCATCAATATCTCGTTGTTGCGCAGTGGCTGAATTTTCTCGGGCGACTCGCCGTCGCCCGCCACCATATGGCTCATCAGGCTCACGCTGATGCTCAACGAGGAATGGATTTCAGGGAGGTCGCCTTTTCGAGCAACGACCTGCCCGGAGAGGTTGTCAGATGAGGTGATTGAGGGGTCAAGGTACGTGGCCATACCGCACAAGCCTCCAGCATGCATTTTGTCGAGACTCAAACCTCCACCTTGCATGCTGCTGACGACGGCTTCAATGGGTTCCCAGGTGGCTTTGTTGCCCTTCTCGATCTTTCGTCCCGGACCGATTACGATGGTGTCGCCTTGGTTGAATTCTCCTTCAACAATGCTCCCTCCAATCACGCCGCCTTTGAGTTTTGAAGGGCGGGTGCCGGGTCGGTTGATGTCAAAGGAACGTGCAACATGCATGATCGATCGCTTGTCTTTGGAACGGTCAGGTGTCGGAATGGTGGCTTCAATCGCCTGGATGAGCACGTCCAAGTTCACATCGTGGTGAGCGGAAACCGGGATGACAGGTGCGTTTTCTGCGATGGTTCCTTTGAGGAAGGCTTTGATCTCCTTGTGGGATTCAAGCGCCCGTTCTTTGGACACAAGGTCGATTTTGTTCTGAACGATAACGATGTTCTCAATGCCGGCGATTTCAAGGGCCATCAAATGCTCTCGAGTTTGAGGCTGCGGGCAAGTCTCGTTGGCTGCAATCATCAACATTGCTCCATCCATGATGGAGGCGCCGGTGATCATGATCGCCATGAGGGTCTCGTGCCCGGGTGCGTCGACGAAGGAAACAACGCGCTTCAACTCGCTCTCAACGTCCTCGCCACCGTCGGGTCGTTTTCCTGTGGCATAGAATTGGCCTTGATCGTCTTGGTAGAAGGCCGTGTCAGCGTATCCGAGTTTGATGGAGATTCCTCGCTTGCGCTCCTCGGAGTGGGTGTCGGTCCAAACGCCAGAAAGCGCCTGCGTGAGCGTTGTTTTTCCATGGTCAACGTGACCGACGAGGCCGATGTTCACTTCTGGTTGAGCGGGAAGCTTTCGTGCCATGCTTCCCTCTCTCCTTCATGCCCGTCGATTGCCCTCTCGGGTTCACTCCGAAGATTCCTCAGCTTCTGCTGCGAGGATGGTTTCGAGCGGCTTCTTTCCGGCCTCGACAACCCGGAGGTTGATTTGACGGGTGTCTTGAGTGATGGTGTTCCCGCGGAAGTTTCGTCGCTTGCGTAGGCCGTCTGGCTTGTATCGGAAACGCTTCTTGCCGCCGCCCTTTTCCTTGTGAACGACGACTTGACCCTTGTAACCCGTCGATTGGGTCACGAGGATGGACTGGCGGTTTCCGCCTTCCAGGTCCCGGCGCATGGGCGTTCCGGTCTTGTCGGAGCCACCGGTGATTTCGAGTTTGTAGCCGCTGAGGGTCTTGTCACCTTCGCCGACGAACAAACCGTCAACCACGTCGCCAATGCGCTTTCCGAGCATTTGAGCGTGGTTGTTCCCGGTGATTTTGAGGGCGTAGGATTTCCCGCCGTTCTTCGGGTCGGTATCGTTGACCACTGCGATAAATTCTGCATCGTTACCAGCCATGAGAGCACCTCTTGGGATTTGTCCGACTGATGACCCGTATTTAGCCCCATCGTCTAAGCACTTGAAGTTCAACGACGAGCCAGTCGCTTTGGAAGAAGCAATTCAAGACGCTGAGCGAGGTCGGCGGGGAGGAAATGCGGCATGCTCAGGTGGGTCGTACGACCTCGGCCGCCGGGGACGGTGGCCACACGGCTGGCCACGATGCCTTCTTGCTCGATGGTCTTGACGTGCTTCCAGAGCGTCGTGTGGCTTTTCGGACGCTGTTCGTATTCTTCGCAAACCACGTTGTAAAGTCGTTCAACATCTCCCATGGTCATGGATTCCTCGGTTCGTAGTCGGCGACACATGGCCAGAAGGACCAACATCCCTTGAGCCGGAAGGTCGTCAACAATCTCCAAGCGAGATGTTGTGTTCGTCGCCAATTCATCGTTCATGCCATGGAGGTCATCGACGGTGATGGCTTGCTCCGAATGGCCGTCCTGGCGAAATTCAGCGCGCTCGGCGGCGCTGCTCAGGTACTCGATCACTTGGCGAGCATCGCCGCTGTTTCCGGCCCGCTCGGCCACCAAACGAATGATCCCGTCGTTCCATGTCCCGGGCACCAAGGCCGATTCCGCTCGTTGACGCGCAATGGCCTCAAGGCCGTCGACGGTGTAGGGGGGGATACGGATGTGGTTCGTTTGGCCGAACTTGGAAAGGACCGCCGTCTCAAGCACGTCCAGCACCTGTTCTTGGCTGATGAGAATGAGGGACACCGTGCCTTTCCCTTCTTGGTCCTCGTCGAGACGGAGCAGTTGATAGAGCAGTTCGTCACCTGAACGACGGAGCATGTGGTCCACCTCGTCGAGGACAACGATGAGGTGAGTGGATGTGCGACGCAACATCTTCCGCAAGCTCATCAACAGTTCGCCCATTGACAAGCCACGGTCAGGATGGCCCGGGTCAAATTGGTGGAGGATGCGCTGAGCAACCCGCATGCTTGTCGAGGCGTTTCGGCAATTGATATGGGCGACGTTGATCTCACGTTTGCCCGAAAGGTGCCGCCGAAGGTCACGGCAGAAGGTTTTGGCGAGCACGGTTTTTCCGCTCCCCACCGGACCCGTGATGACGGCTCGGGCTGCGCCTTCTGGTGAGCCAACGGTCGTGAATTTGGAGGCCAAGGCTTCCTGGAGGTCTTCTCGGCCCACGAGTTCTTCAGGGAGGTAATCAAAATCCAGAATTTCAGGATGAGCGATGATGAGCCCAGCGCCAATCCGGTCCAAGTAGCCCGCCATATCAAGGGAATGCTGATGTCAACCGTTCTAAAAGATGTGGTAGGTCACTGGGCCGTTGCACGGCTTTTTTCACAGAGGGCGCACGCCAATCAGGGAATTTCGTCGAACTGGTAACCGGTTTCCCATTTCTTCTCGCCCAGCGCCACCTCAAGTTCAAACGGCGTGATAAGCGGTTTGCGGTACTTGACGGCGTCGTCGATGGCGATGCGCGGGCAAGCGGTGTTGACGAAGGCATCAACGGGATAGAAGTCGATCAGCTCCGGACCAACATGTTCCAAGGCGAGCAGGTACCCCTTCTTGCCGTGTTGAGCAAGCATGCGCTTCATGCGAAGCGCAAGGGTGCGACGCATTTGTCCAGGCTTTTCACCGATGAGAATGCCGAAGGTGGAGGCGTCTTGAACGCTCATGATGAGGCCAAAGCGCTGGCGCAGGATACGCTCGATGCGCTCCAACGACATTTCTTCCGCGTCGCCGGTGTACGGGTCGAGCATCGCCAACGGTTTTCCAGTGTGCAAGACCAAACCAATCGGGTGGAAATCACCGCTGCCCAAAAACAAGTAATGTCCTATAGAAGGGTCATCTCCGGAGTAGTTGCAACCGAGGACTTGGCCGGGAAAAGAGAGTCGAGCGCCACCGATAGGAATGGTGACATCAAAGCCGGCCTTTTCCAAACGGTCATGAAACTCGGGAAGCAGGTGGAGGTGTTGGATGGAGCCGACCAAGCCCAGTTTGGTGTCGGTGAGAGGGGCCATCCGACCAACAGCATCCATGAATTTCTCTTGAGCTTCAGTTTCGCTCAGCGGCGATGCCCCGTCTTGATTGACCAAACGTTGTTTCGCCATGTTGCGGTGCTGCTCAAGCCAGGGGAGAACCGGCGAGAGTTCGGGGTCGCCGTCGTACGTGACGTTGATGAATTGTGTCGGCATGCCGGAATCGATGTTCATTTGGGAATGGCCCATGTGAGCAACCAATTCCACGCCCATCAGTTTCATTTTGTCGTGAACAAGGTCGCACGCCCCGTAACAAGGGTCGGCAGCGAGCACCACTTGGGCGCTGGTCTCGGTCTCGATGGTGTCCATCATCTCCAGCGCTTGCATCTTGAGGCCTTCGGGAACCTGAAGGGCAATGAGCCGATTGTCGTTGGAACGTATGCGTTCCATCAACTCCTCGAGTTCGAAGTCGTGACGGTCAAGATCCATGCTTCCCCTCACCTTGACGGCGGGGCCACCCCCTCATGAAGCCACCCGTTCTGATGAAGAGGGGCGAGTCCGTCCTTTGCAGACGATGGTGCATTCAGAAATTTTCAAAGGGCGTTGTCTTCGGCTTCGTCGAGCAGCACGACTTTGTCCCCATCCATCTCCAAGCGGACCAGCGATTGGATGTTGATGTCGGGATATTTCCTTTGCAATCGACGCAAACCGCCTCCTTTCTCAACCACGGCCACGATGTTTGTGACTTCGGCACCCGCTCGTCGAACGCCTTCAACCACCGCCTCCAACGTCCCCCCAGTTGAGAGCACATCATCGAGAATGGCGATGCGCTCCCCATCACCGAGGTCGTTGAGGTACATCTCACCCTTTGAGTAGCCTGTGGATTGATCGATTTCGACCTCCCCTTCCAAACCGTATGACCGCTTTCGTGCGATGATGAGCGGTATCCCAGTGGCCATGCTTAAGGGGGCGGTCAGCGGCAACCCCATGGCTTCAATGCCCAAAAGGACATCAACTTCGCTCCAATCAACGCGGTGAACGACCAGTTCGATGATGGAGGTCAGCACGTCTGGATGCATTCGGGGAACGCCGTCGGTGATTGGGTGGATAAAGTAGGGATAATCTCCCTTCCAAATGACGGGTGCGGCTTGGAGGCTTTCTCGCAGTTGTTCCATCGCGTCGCTCATGCGGATGGCTACCGGTGTGAGTTAATCATTCTTGAGGCGACATCAAAGGTCCTCCCTATGAGCGTCACAATTCGGCAAGGTACTCGACATATTCGTCGTGTTCCATGAGATTTTCAAGCAACTGCTTGTCTTCGGGATTGATTTGGAGGTCGTGCGGTTCGAAAAGGATGATCCACCCGTCGTTGTAGGCGGATTCATTGACGAGGTCCGGATTGATTTCCACCTCGCCGTTCACATCGGAGATGACGCCCGAAAACGGTGAGGTGAGTGAGACCTTCTCATCAGCGCTCCAGAGCGAAAAGAGGCTTCCGCCTTCGTCCACTTCGGTTTCAGCTTGGGGCAGAATCACCCGCAGGATGTCTCCGATTTCGATGCGCATGAATTCGCTCACACCGATCATCAATTTCTGTTCCTTTTGCTGGAACCACAAGTGGTCCATGGAGTATTTCCGGTCTTGGGCAATCACGAATTCAACGATGTCATCGTCCATAGGTCTCCCTCGTAGACGCGGCTTTCACAGGTGGTATATGAAGCCTGAGGAGGAAAGTGCTTTTTGACCGAACCAACGGATTAAGAAACTCCGCGATGTGGGCATGTTGGCGAGCGTATGATTTTTGGCGAAACCGATGAACAGCAGATGATTCGCGAACTGGTCCGAGACTTTGCCGAAACGGTGCTTGCTCCGACGGTTGAGCACCGAGACCAAAATCAAATTCCGCCCGCAGAGGAATGGGAGGCCTTCCTCGAATACGGCCTCCACGGAATCACCATCCCTGAGGCGTACGGTGGTTCACCGGTCGACGATGTGTCCGAGGCCATCATCATTGAGGAATTGGCTCGCGTCGACCCTTCCTTTGCCGTGATGTTTTGCGTCCACGTTGGTTTGTGCTCCATGACCATCGCCCTTCACGGGGATGAGCACCAGAAAAGCACCTATCTCCCTCGCCTCGCTGCCGGAGAAGTCGGAGCCTATTCGCTGTCAGAATCCGGCGCCGGGACCGATGCAGCCGCCATGGTCTGCAAAGCCAAACTTTCCGAGGACGGCCGTCATTACGTGCTCAACGGCGAAAAAATGTGGGTCACCAACGGTGCCCAAGCCAAGATTCTCGTGCTTTTCGCAAAAGATGTTGACCATCCAGATTACGGCACAAAGAAGCACGGCGGAACAACCGCATTCATCGTTGATGCTGACTTTGAAGGCTTTTCCGTCGGAAAGAAAGAAGACAAACTCGGGATTCGGTCATCCGATACCTGCACCCTCGTTCTCAACGATTGCAAGGTTCCTGTTGAGAACGTGATCAAGGGGGTTGGAAACGGTTTCCCCATCGCCATGAATGCCCTTGATAACAGCCGAATTGGTATTGCAGCCCAAGCCCTTGGTATCGCCCAAGGCGCTTACGAGTCGGCTTTGCAGTACGCTCATGAGCGAGAAGCCTTCGGTAAGCCAATTGCTCATCATCAAATGATCATGGCTTATTTGGCGGATATGGCCACGCAAATTGAGGCTGCCCGTTTGCTGGTCTACAAGGCCGCATGGACCAAGGAACAGCATTACCATGCCGACGGCCCTCGGCACTCCAAGGAAGCAAGCATGGCCAAACTCTTCGCAGGGGACACGGCAATGTGGGTTTCCGAACGGGCAATTCAGGTGCTCGGTGGATACGGTTACACGAAGGAATTCCCCGTCGAGCGCTTTTTCCGCGATGCGAAAATCACCCAGATTTACGAAGGCACCCAAGAAGTTCAGCGGATCGTAATCGCTCGAGCGCTGAAGTGATCAGCGCTCAAGGCACACCAAGCGGCGAAGGGCGACGGACCAGATGTACGGCTGAACAACAGCGTCGTAGATTTCGCCTTTTTCGAAGGTTCGACCGTCCTCTTGAACGACCATCAACTCAAACACCGTCCCGTCAGAACCCGAGCACGTGAGCGTAGAACCGTTCTTGTAAGGCCCTTCCCCGAGCAAGGTTCTCGCCTTGGAAAGCACCGTGAACTGGACTTCGTGCGAGCCGCAAGAGGCGATGTAGGCCTGGGTTTCGCTGCGCAACCGCATGGCCGCAAGCGATTCATTGACTTCGGAAAACGAAACGGAGGAGGGCAAAACCGGCTCATCTTCAACGGCACGTTCTGTTTCGTTGGAGGCATCCTCCTCAGTCGTTGGTTCGGGTTCAACCATGGGCGCCTCGGTGATGACAAACCCGCCGCTGTCCAGTCGTACGCCGAGATGAAGGAGTTCAACGGTGTATTCTGCAGCGGTATCGCCTTCCAAAACGAACTCATCAAAGGTCGGCGAATCCATCGCCTCCTGCCGAGTAATGAAATTCTCACTTTGCCCGAGAGAAGAGGTGACGTTCAGCTCGTAAGCATCGACCGGTTCGTTGAAGGAAGCCGTGATGGTGACGCTCTCGCCAACGTGAATTTCGGCCTTATCAATCAACAATGAGCCGGTGATGATCACCGGGGTAGCAAACAGCGAATCGGGGACTTCGAGTCCACTTGCAGCCAGGAACGCCATCCAATCCGAGATGGGTATGCCCGTTTTCGTATCGGCTTCAACGAACGAAAAGACCACCTCGACCACCCATTGAGGGGGTTTTTCACCTGTCATCTTTCCCAGCAGCGTGGCGAATTCATCGCCCGAAATCATGCCGTTCTTGTCTTCATCGAGGTCTTGTGTGAGTTTGACCGGAGACACGGCTGAAGAATTGAGCCAAGTTTTGAAGTTGGACTGGAGCAACTTCGCCATGGTGTTGCTCTCGCTGATGGATGCGATGCGATGTGAAACGTCATCGACACGGCGATTAAATTCCTCTTTCTCAGGCAAAAGAATCTCTGCCATGAAACGTCCACGACCTTCATCGTCATGAAGATGATGCCTGCACTCAGGGAAATTCCAACTGCGGCCAGTCTTCGCATTCACCGTGTTCAAACGGAAGTTGACTCAAGAGGCGCTCCATATCTTCCACGCGAACAAGGTCTTGTTCAATCTGCAATCGATGCAACCAATTTTTCAGCCTGCCTAAACGAAGGCCCTCTTGAATACCGGAACGTTGCATGAGCCAATGCCCGTCAACGAGACAACCATCGGGACTTTTCCTTGATGGAAGGGCATCCCATGCGGCAAGAACTGCGTTAACCTGCGTTTCGGGTTCTCCTTGAAGGTCAACCCCGTGAATCGCAAGGCCTTTTCGTGCTGCCAGGTGCAGGGCTGCCGAAGTCCCCAAGACGTAGGAAAAGACCCGAAGGGAGGCACCCAAAGGCGAAGGGAGGTGTTGGAGTTGTTCGTGAAAGGTGGCTGCTTCCCGTTGTTCCTCCCGTGAGGTCCGAAGGTTCCTCAGTTCCTCCAACAAGGTGGAGGTCGGTTGTTGGGCGAACACGACAGCGAGTCGCTGCATCGGGCTGAGGTCACGGAGGTTTCCATCGTCAACGGCCCTCAGAAGAGGTGCTCCGATGATGCGGGATGCGGGGAAAACGATTGGGAAAACACCGTCGTCCTGCATCATTGAGAGGATGGCACCAGAAAACGGATTTTTCAAGATCTTCTTGATTTCACGCCAGTGGCGTTCCACGGCTACCATGGCGAGTCGGCTTCGGTGGTGACCCACGGCAACGCGCAGCTGAGGCGACATTGACCAGAGCGAAATTGCGTCTTGAGAAAGGAAGCGATAGGCGCGCAGGATTCGCAAAGCATCTTCTTCGCACCGTTGCATTGCTTCCCCCACGGCCCGGACGCACCGCTTTTCAAGGTCGCTTCGGCCGTCAAAAGGGTCGTAGAGTCGCTGGCGTGCGACATCAACGGCCATGCTGTTGATGGTGAAATCACGACGGCTCAAATCTTCTTTCAAAGACCGGCCCCAAACGACGTTTTCAGGGTGTCTTCCGTCTCTGTATAACGATTCAGACCGCAAGGTGGTCACCTCGTAAGGTTGCGTTGTCCCCTTCACGGTCACGGTTCCAAACTCAAGACCTGTCGGAACGGCTTGTTCGCCGAACAGCGCAAGCATTTCTTGCGGAGGGCAGGAGGTGGCGACGTCGATATCGGTGTTTTGCACTTCCTGTGCCTGCAGAGCGTCACGAACAGAACCGCCCACCAACCACACGCCGTAACCTTCGGAACACAGACGGTTGGAGATGGTGCACAAGTCATCCGGAAGGGTGTTGAGCCATCTTTTGAGTTGAGGTGGGGCGTCGATGCCGGGCAGGTCAGCTTCCGTGCCCGTTATCCACCGTTCGCTGACCATCGTGTGTCCGCCTCTCTGGGCCAATCCACGGAACGGCGTGAAAAAGCATTATGGGAGAATCAACCGTCGCAAAGGCATGGAGTGGACCGAAGCTGATGTTACGCTGGTCCCCCTTGCGTGGCTGAAGGCGCACGAAGAAATCAAAGAGAAGAACCGAGATAAGTTGCTTGAGATGACCAAACGATGGGATGGATATACCAAACCGCTCATTGTCGACCGAGCAACCGGTTCAATTCTTGACGGGCACCATCGGCATTCTGTCGGTGTACTCCTGGGCTTGAAACGCGTACCGGCGATTTGTCTTGATTACCTCACAGACGACCGAATCGAGGTTGATGTTTGGCCCGGGTGCGGCCTTGAGAGCATTACAAAAGCCGATGTGATCGAAATGAGCCTTTCGCCCGATGTGTATCCACCAAAGACCAGCCGGCACCGTATCGCCGACGAGACGCCACCGATTTTCTTCCCGCTCGAGACGCTGCGTGAGTACCCGCCGTTCAACGGCCCTGACGGGTCTTGATCCACGCCTTCCAACGGTCGTTGCCTTTGCCTTTTAGCGTGACGCCATGCTGCCGAGATTCACCGATGGTGACGGCCGTGGAGGTGAGGATGCCTTCGTGGGACAGGTCAATGGTCACGCTTTCTCCGGCTCGCCCTGCAATCAACTTGTTGAGGTGGCTGGTTGAGCGGACACGGACCCCGTCCACGGCGACGATCTCATCGCCGACTTGTGTCGACAATCGGAGCGGAGAACCTGTCTGATGGCTTGAAACGATGACATGGCCGCCATCTTCCTTCAGATGAAGTCCCAGCCAGCCGCTTCCTGGCTCATCGGATGCGTGAGGGACCAGTTTGAGCCGAAGCGACGACAAGGCCTTTGCAACGTTGGGTAGCGCCCGTTTCTTGACCAACTTGTCCAAGAAAGGTCCCATGTTTTCGCCCCCTGGACAGGTTTTGAGGGTGGACCGGATGTCACGATACTCAACGCCGAGTTCTTCCGATTCTTCGGAATCAAGCGCATACTTGCGGACCATTTTCGCCATCAAGTCGCAAGCCCCGAACACGTTTTGATTTCGTCGTCGGAGTTCAAGGTCCAAGCACAACATGGCCAACTCGCCTTCAAGGTAGTAAGAAATTTGACTTTCACGCGTATAAGGGCCGCTTCTATAGAGGTGAATCCACGCATCATGACTCGACTCGGCAAGCGATTCTCGATGCATCCCGTTGCGAACTGTATGGCGTTTCATCTTGCGCTCGAAATCAATTCGCCAGTCCTCCTCGCTCCAAGCACCGGAGCGGACGCACATCATGTCGCCCAACCATGACGTTCCACCTTCAAACCACCAAAGCAAATCGGTGTGTGTTTCCGATTGGAGGTCGTAATCCAAGAAGGCCTTGGGACGAAGGCGTTTCACGTTCCATTGATGCAGGTATTCATGGGAGAACAAACTCACCAAATCGCGGTATTCGTCCGGGTGTTTTGGGAATAAACACGAACGCGGCATCATCGAGGTTTGAGAGTTCATGTGCTCCAAACCACCTCTCCCTGTATCGGTCAGGTGAAGAACGGTGGTGTAGGCTGGCCAAGGGGGGACGCCGAAAAGGGCGTGGTGTTCTTTGATGATGCGTTCGGTGTCTTCAACAAAGGACGCAAGACGCTTTTTGTCAGGTTCGTGTCCGCCGCTGTCCCACCACTTGAGGCGATGTTCTCTTCCATCAACGACGTAGATGATGGCTGGGTTTTCGTTCACTTCAATGATGCTGTCCAAGAGGAAGTCTCTCCCATCTGCGAGGTAGGTCCAACGTTTCGATTCTTTGTTCGTTGTGCTCTTTTCTCCTAGGAGTTGGGTTGCAGGTGTCCAAGATGAGGGGGCGGTCAACTCCACGGTGTGCGTTTGATGAAGTCTTGCAGGTTCAATGCCCCGCTCAGGCCAAAACCAGGTGAAAGGGGGCATTAAATGGAGGTGTGTTGCGTCCAAATGATTGGACCGGACGGTGAGTTCATGGGCCAGCAGTCCGTAATTTATCTTCACCTTCTTCGTGCTTTTTTTCATGCGCACGGTGATGCCGTCCACTCCGACACGTTTCCAAGACAACGGCCCGTTTTGATCCTCTGCCTCAAAATCGAACATGTGTTGGATGGGCTCGCGTAGGAAATAGGAGCCGGGCACCCAACGAGGGAAGCGGAGAACGAGCGAGGTGGACGTAAACGGCCCATCGATGGTGAGTCCTGCCACCAATCGATGTTCTGCACCGTGTGTTGCATCGGCGTGGAAGCAGAGGCCCGAGGCGTTCTCGCTCATGGGGCAACTTCGTCTGCGGCGGTTGATAGGTTCTCGCACGCTACTTTGAGCAGTTCCTCGGGCTCGGATGCGAGCAGAGCCTGAACTTCAGACCGGACCGCTTGCTCACCGGCTCTGCCGACCAGGCGTTCTAGCAACTTGCACCGCTCAATGAGGTCAAGGTCGCTGTTGTTGATAAGCGACCACCGCAATGCATCTTCGCTCGCTCCTTGTTTCGCCACCCAGCGAGCCACGGGGGTCAGCATCTTGGCGCTCATGAGCGCTTGAAGCAACGGGTCGTCGCTGCTAGAAACTTCCCTGCGCAAATGGTCGGTCAACGCTTTGACATGACCGATTTGCAAGCCCCCGGTCAGTTCTTTGAGTTCTTCAGGGGCATGACGAGTCGCCCAAACCAAGATGGAAACGGGTTGGATATTCGCTTCGAAAAAGGGCATGAGGGTTGACAAGGAGGTGCTCAAATCGCGCTTGAAAACGGCTTCGAGGGCCATGCTTTGAACGGGTGGAGCGGGGTCTTTCAGGCCTGCGAGTACGTCTCCCTCATTTGTGGCAGGGTGGCGCATGGCCATGGCTCGAATGGATGGCGAAGCATGTTGAAGCAAGGCTGCAATGTCATCCTGACCGCCGTGGGCGAGAACGGCTTGGCTTGCTTTCTTCTGGACCACTCGGTCTTCGTCGCTTAATGCCTGCAGGGCCAATGCAACGCCTTCACTTCCCATGGCGACCAAGAGATTCGCTCCACATCTGCGAACGTCCAAGGATGCATGCTCCATCAGCGTTCGAACAGCACCTGGGCCGGCTTGGGGGGCCCACAGTCGGTATGCATCAAGCGCTTTCGTGACGAACCAGGCATCGTCGTCGTCCAAGAGGGTTTCAAACGCATCAAGGGTGGAGGGGTCGTCGTGTTCGAACAACGACCTGACCGCACGCCGACGGGTGCGAACATCACGATGACGCAACCGAGCCATCGCCTTACCGACGTCGTTCGCCATGATGGTAGGAGGCGGCCGTCCCTCATAGCCTGTTGCGTTCAAACCCTCAATTCCAACCATGCGAAGAAGAGAATGATGGGGAGCAGGTAGAACAGTCGGCGATGCATCCGGTGGGTGGCCTCCATGTGATCGATAATGGATGGCGGCATGACCTCGATGGTCGAGGAGGTCCGGCGTCGACGGTGCAACTCCACTCGCTCTTCGATGTGGGCGAGAACCTTCGGGCGAAGTGTTGGTTCACGGCTTCTTGCCTCGCCTCGCCCAACGATGTATTTCAAGGGGACCTCTTCTGCAAACGGCAGGGTGGCTGCGACGATGGCCAAGACTTGCGTCGAATTGTGCAGGTCGATGCGGACGTTTCGCCCGTCGCTTCGTACATGGCTTAACGGCCTCCACTTTCCTTGCCCTTCATTGAACGGCTCCACCACCGCCCGAACCGCTTCCAGCGGGTCGGCTGGAGGCGGTGGGGGGGCACGTCGCCACGCTAAAATCGGACCGAGAACAGCTGCACAAAGCAACGGTGTAATGCACATGAATTCAACCAGTTGCATCAGTTCATCCGGTTGGGTGAGGGCCGAGACAACGGCGAGGGAAAAGCCGAGGAACAAGCCGATGAAGCCTCCCGCTTGCAGGCCGGTGAACAAACCAACACGAACAGGTGGGTCGACGACCATGAAGCGGGGAAGGCTCCTCAAGCATTGAAGTCTTGGCTGGTCGAGCAAAGAATCAAGTCATTCCTCACCAAGCATTGATCATGGAGCCCAACGGCTTGGAACACCGTGACGCCGAAGCAAAGGTGGGCCGATGGGTGACGGTGATTTGCGGTTTTTTTTTGTTCTCGTTTTTCGTTGCGCCCCTCACGCTTGAGCCGGGCACGGTCACCGACTTGGGGGCGCGGGCAAACGCCATCGATTACCTGGGCACGGCTGGTTGGGGATCAAGCGGAAACGACCCGGTCCCTCCGCATGCTCACGAGGATGACGTGCAGCACGGACACGGCCAGTTGGCCTGGGGTGAAATCAATCCTTACGCTGCGCTGATTTACGGTTTTGGGGACTTAAACTGCCACCAGAAGCACGAACGCTCTTGGGAAGTAAACAACAACCAACTTCCTGTCTGCACCCGTGATATCGGGATTTTCATGGGTCTCTTTGTCGGGGGCGTGGTGTTCACCCGGAGAGGATGGAATCGCTGGACGGTTCGCGATACGTGCCTCTCCCTCCTTCCGGATGCATGGTTGAAATCAACCTATCAAAAAAATCGAAGGACTTTGCTTTGGCTGGCATGCGGTTTGCTTCTCTGCATGCCGCTGATCTTCGACGGCTTTCTCCAATTGCTGACATCGTATGAATCAACGAACATGAAACGCGTGCTCACGGGCGTGCCCTTTGGCTTCGGTCTTGGGGTGTTGTTGTGCGGGATGTTCTCAGCTCGAGCCCAAGCCTTCCTCGGGGCGGGAGAGGTTCTTCTTCCGGGCAACGCCACGTTTGTTCTCGCAAAGCGTGAGGCGAACGGTCAGGAAGAGGAATGAGTCGGTGGAGGCACGGACCACCACACCTCAAGTTCGGCTGGCGTGGTCGGAAGAGGGCATCCCTCGTGACCGCTCGTCAAGATGGTCAAGCGTTGGCTGATGTCATTTGTGGCCTTTGCGAGCACCGGCGCTAATTCCCTCCCATCGGCGGTAGCAAACACGTCGCGAAGAGCCCTCTCCCAAGGAGCGTTGGGATTCGCTCGACGCCAGCTTGCAAGGGAGGAGCGTAACGGCCACATTGCGAGCGTTAAGCGTGCAAATCCAAGCCGCTCATCACGAAGTTTGAACAGTTGAGCGTCGGTGAACGGCGTGTGGTTTTGCTGCTTGTGAACCCAATTTTCCATCAGAAGCCACTTGATGAGCCGTTGGGTATGCCGTTGGGTCACCATTCTCACGGGGCCGAGGGAGGCATGGAGCCGGGGTACCTCGCTTGAGCCCACCATTAAGGAAAGGGTGCCGAGAATGGACCAGCTCGAATGGGCCATCGGGGTTGCCGGAACGTCGTTGTCCTGTGCGGACGCTGTGGGCCAGTTGTCTTCGGCATCCTGCATCCATTGTGCAGGCGATTTACCTCCGAGCCATCCGATGTGAATGGCGGTTCGTTCCTGTGGGGCTCCCGGAAGCCTTCGTTGTTTTTTGACATCGTGGACCAACCCGTTCAACAGGTTTCGGTCGACCAGGTCCAAATCGGTGTTCAACGGCGCAGGTTTTCGGTTGAAAAACCGGCGCAGTTCCCTTCTTAATTTGCTTTTGAGTTCATCCAGTCCACCCTCGTTCATGATCGGGCCGACCACGGTGCATTGGTGGAACGGGGCCGGCACCGTGTTCTCCTCGGCAAAAAGGTCGTGGAAGCCTTGGCGAATGGTGGTCTGAATCTCCTCTGTCTCAAAATATTCTTGCTTCTGGCTGGTCATTCTTAGCGTGCCCGAACGGATTCGTTTCATGGCCTTCTCGGGGTCGCAGTCAATCCAAAACACGAGGTCCGGAATCATGGCGGCAGCGTTCATGCCCGCCACCTCTTCAACGCCCAAGTCACCGACAACGCCCTGGTAGATGAGCGAGGAGTGGATGTTCCGGTCCGAAACCACGACCGCTCCCCGCTGAAGATGCGGTCGAATGAACGTGTGGGAATGGTCCAATCGGTCGGCAGCAAACAGACCCGCTTCTTCAAGCGGAGTTTTGTTGCCGAGTTTGACCGATGCAAGGGCCAATTTCCCCAATTCGCTGTGCCGACGAGGCTCGTGCGTCATCACGACTTCGGGAAAGGGAAACTCAGCAAGCAATTCACCAAGGATTCGTGCGGCTTCGCCTTTTCCAGAGCCGTCCCCCCCCTCGACCGAAATTAGGTACATGGTCAGTCCTCTCGACGGTCCTCAAAGTCATCTCGTGCGAAGACGTTGACCACCATTCCAAACAAGATAAGCGCAGGTCCTACGATGATGAGGCCACGGCTAAACAACGCCAAGCCAGCAAGGTATTGGCTTCGACGGTAGCGCTTTCCTCGTCGAATTTCAACCGCCGATTGGATGCCGAAAAAGGCTGCAACAATCGTGATGAGGCCGATGGCGCTCGAGAGTCCAACGGCGTTGTCCAAGGTCCAGCCGTCGATGCGTTGTTCGTTGTTCTCGTAGCGAGTCCCCTCTCCGGGTTTCATGGTGACGGGGTCCAAGCCCACGTTGTCTGGGAGGAAGGTCCGTTCCACGGTTTCGTAACCGGCTTTGGAGAAGACGATGATGTGAGTGTCTTGTCTCACGTTGTCCATCGTGTAATGGCCAAAACGATCGGTGACGGCTTCTTGAAGCAAAATCCTCGAATCCTCTTGAAGCAACTGCACGGTGACGCCCTCGACGCCCGACCCATCAACGTCCTCAAGGGCTGTTCCCGAGATGTCAACGGATTCCTGTTCAGCAAAAAGGGATGTGTTCAGCAATTCGCTTGGGTTTCCTTGGAGTATGAGTGCGCCGCTGATGATGCCCAGAATACTCCCGAGAAGAATCAGCGTCGCAGCGAGGTTCCGCCAGCGGTCAGCATCCCGATCCAGCATTTCCATCCACTCGTCATTGGCTCGTTCGGTCTCGACAAGGGTTTGAGAGACGACGAGTTCTTCCTCGTGTTCTTGGGCTTCAACGGTAACTTGTCCGGCGAGGTTGGCTGTTTTTTTCGCTTTGACACGTTCGCGGAGGGCAAGCATGCGTTGTTCACGGTCTTCGTCCATGCATCCCCCTCCTAGCGCGACGATACCATGCGCGGATATGACCTCTTTCCATATTTCCCGCGCATGTTCCTCATCCTTTCCTGCTGGTTTCAAGCAACAAGAGGCCTCCGGTGACGATGATAAGTGTCGCCAATCCTGCGATGGCCATCCTTGGGTTACCACGGCCGTCAACCTCCTCCTCGTCGCTTGAAGGGGGCGCCTGCTCTTCTTGCAGAGGTTCGGTTGAATCCCCGCCCATGATGATGCCCACGAACGCATCGGTTCGCAGACCCAATTCCACCAAGCGACCGACTTGCTCAAGCGAGGTGGCACTGACTTTGTCGGGCGTGTCTTCCATGGTGTGCCAGAGGCTGCCGAATGCGTAAGGCGTCGGTTCTCCGTATTCAGGGTCCATGATGTCGATGCTTGGAATGTTACGGACGTGGGCGTGATAGTGGTCATCGAGCACGCCGACTTCGATCTCGTATTGCACGATGTCGAGCCCAGCCACCCCGTTGCAATCGTTCATGTCGGCAACAAGGCCCAGTGCTCCGGCGAGGCGGACCGTTCGCTCTTTGAGCGTCTCGTTCCCGGGGTTGATGTTGCGAAGTTGAAGGTCAGCATCGCCGACCATGTCCAGCAACACAAAGGCCTCCGTGTTCGCAATTTCTTCCGAGGAGAGATTTTCTGCCCACGCCTCTGCTCCCACCGTGAAGTTTTGATTTTGGTCCTCGGCATCGTTGAGAAACAGGACAAGGTCGTACGACAAATTCAGCCCGGGAACGATCGTCGCCAACTCGAGGAGAACCGCCACGCCGCTTGCGCCATCGTTCGCTCCGGGCAGAGGAAGGCTCCGGTTTGTTTCGTTGAGGTCTTTATCGGCGATGTTTCTAGAGTCATAATGGGCTGCCAAGACCACTTGGCGCCCCTCCGAACCCGGTGCTGTCCACCGAGCCTCAATGTTGGTGAGGTTCATGCCGTGCCTTGCGTGAACGGTTTGCTCGACCTCCCAGCCGGCTTGGGAGAGGGTGCTGCTCACGTGCTCTCTGAAGGCTAGAGAAGCGTTTGATTCGGGCACGCGAGGTCCCAGTGAGACCTGCCATTGGACCGTGGCGTTTGCTCGGCTTCCATCGAACCGCAGCTCCTCAACTCGCTCGCAGAGGGCATCGCCTTCCATCGGCCATGAGGTGGTTGGTTCCTCGGCCATGCTCAACGGAATCAGGACCAAACCAAGCACAAGGAGCACCGTCAACCGCTTTCGATGAAAAAGACGGCGATTGCGTTGATGCATGATGATGCCTCCACCACGGACTCTTAAATACCTCCTTTCGCTTCGTGAAATTAGGAACCTGTCTTGCGTTTCTCTATGGTGGTTCAATTGTCGGAACGGCGTTCTAGTCTCGCATTTTTCTTTGTGGCGATGATGGTGCTTTCCACCACCCTCCCTTTCATGGTCAGCGCAAGCGCAGAGGGAGAGGCTGACTCAACCTCTGCCTCGATGTACAACGCTGGCGGCAATGTCATCGGCGACCTCGATGAATTCGACCCCAGCACCGGAAGTGAGTACTTGTTTATTCACGAAGAGGAGCCAGTGGTTTCGGCCACCTCCTTCATGCGGCAAGCATGGATTGACGCTGGCCGTCCTGGGGTGGATGAGATGGTGATTGAACCTTCCTTGGGCCGTTCCGGCGGTCGGGCTTGCACACCCCATTCCGTCGGGGACAGTTTGACGGTCAACACCGCCGGCGGCCAAATCTCGGCTTATGTCGCAAAAACCACCACCAGCGTGGCCTTTATCGTTCAAAGCGGGCGAACGCTGTCTTCGACGGTCCTGAACAATCTGGCGAGCACATGGGATTCCACCATCTACCCCACGATGACGACCTACTACGGGAAGGATTACCAAGACGGTCGTGGCCTCGCTCCGCCCGACGTCGACAACAACTGCCAGGTACAGATCATCATCTACGACATTGACGGCGCATACAACACCGGCGGCTACTTTGCCCCCTCCTTCGCAAGTTCACGAGAGGCGGTGTTTGTTGACTTTGCAGACATCACCCTGAGTTGGGGAAAATCCATCCTCGCTCACGAACTTGAGCACCTGTTGCACAACGCTCTCGACCCGTACGAGAATCTTTGGATTGATGAAGGCAACGCCGACGTGGCAATCTACCTCTGTTTCGGCGCCGATTCGACCCTGAGGGGGCACGTGAACGCCTGGACGGGTTCGCCCGAGCAATCGGTTCGTTGGTGGAATCAACGCATTGCGGACTACGGCGCAGGATACCTCTTCACGATGTACCTCGCTGAACACTTGGGCGGTGGCCCGGCTGTTCGCCAGTTGGTGCAGGACTCTGCCACCGGCGGACGTGGGGTAGAAAACCTCCTTCTCTCACCCCAAGCGGGCCAAGTTGGTCTCTTGGGACGTACCATGAACGAAGCTTTTGCGAACTTCAGCATCGCCGTAACTCTGGATTCCGATCAAGGAATTTACGGGTTTCCAAACCTGGATTTGAACCCCGTCTGCACCGGCGGAGCGTTCTGTCGTGCACAAGCCACGGAAGCCAACAGCGATTGGTCTGCACCTTGGTCATCGACCGGCAACACCCTCGAAGGATGGGGGATTCGCTCGTTCAAATTCACGCCGGGAAGCGCATCCCCTGCACCGCTCACGCTTCGCCTCACGGCGGACAAGAGCCAATTCGAGGGCGTCGTGGTCACAAAAGCAACCACAGACGGCCTTTGGTCGGTGAGTAAATTGAATTTTGTGAACAACGTGGCTACCGGTCTCGTCCCCGGATTCGGGAACTTGACCAACGAAGTTTGGGTCATCACCTGGTATGCCAGCACGGTGGCAGATTGCGATTACACCTCCTGCGGGCCCTCCTACCCCACGGGTGTCGTCGATGTTGAGGCCGCACGAATCACTTCACCGGCCACGCTCTCGTTGAACAACACCGTCCTTTCCGACCGCGACGGTGATGGGCTTGACGACACGGTGAACATCAACTACGGTGTCCTTTCCAACGCGTTCTTCGAAGACCTTGACGTTGAGATCCACGTCAGAGACACCACGGGAAATATCGTTGACAGCATCACGGACCGCATCGCTGCGGGTGGAGGCGTCGACGTTCCTGGGTCCGTTTACTTCACCGCTCCCCTCAACGATCAGTACAGCTTCTCCATGGTGATGAAAGACATGCTTGGGGATGTGGTCGACACTCTGCAGACCTCTCCTCAGGTTCTCAACAACATGAAGCCTGTTGCCAACGGTACGGTCTCGTTGAACGACGTTCAAACGTGGGAGAACATTCGGTTCCTCGGTGGCGGTTTCGATGCTTGGGGCATTTCGGTGGACAACAACAGTCTCCCTTACCTCGATCCGCCGACGGCGTATGCCTGGGTGTTTGGCGACAACGGATCGTCGAACCTCAAATCCCCGATGCGCTCCTACACCGATGTCGGTTCTTACAATGCGACGTTGAGGGTTCAAGATCAGGGTGGTTCGTGGTCGGAGACGCAGGTTCATTCGATCAACGTTTCAGATGATTCTCAACCCGTTCCCATCATCACGGTGAACAACGTGATCATCGACCAAGAACTCACTCTGCTGACCGGACAACGCGTGCTCTTCTCAGCAGGCCGGACGGCGGACAACGTTCCGTTGGAGTACCTCGATTTCCAATGGGATTGGGGCGACGGGACCAGCAGCGGCGGACAGGGGGCCTACGCTCAACAACACGAGTGGGACAACATCAACGGCGAGAACATCACGTTCAACCTCACGCTTTCAGTCTCCGACGGCATCAATTCCGGTGTCAAAACCATCCTCGTTCATATCAACAACCGAATCCCGGTTCAGATTTTCGCTGATACGATGATAACGATGACCTACACCACACTGGTGCTCCCCGATGTTTTCGAAGACGACGATGGTGAAATCGTCTCCTACGACTGGACATTCACCGACGGCGTGCGACTCGGTACCGGCATGCCTGAGCGTGGCGATGATTTCTCCATCATATCCAGCACATCCTCAAATCCGCTTGTCGCCTGGGATACCCCCGGGAACAAAACCGTCTTCCTCACCGTCACGGACGACGATGGAAGCGATGCAACGGCCATGCTCAACATCGTGGTCATGAACCAACTCCCCGTTTCGACCTTTGATGTTCGGACCCTTTCTGCGATGGGCTCTCGAGAGATCGACTTCCGTGAGGAAGACGGGGTGGTCGATACTGCGTACGTGTTCGACGGACTTGACAGCCAAGATCCCGACGGTCTGGTGGGCGATTCAAGCGACATTGAAGTTTGGAATTGGACGTTCTCTGACGGCACCTTCGGCGACCGCCCTCAGGTCACCCACTCCTTCACCACTCCCGGTATTCACACGGTGACGTTGGTGGTGACCGATAAGCAAGGAGAACAAAGTTTTGCTCGAACCATGACGGTCCGAATCACCAATCCGTTGCCGGTCGTCAACGTCAGAATCCTTGACGGTTGGCTGGAGGGCGAGTTGATCACGACTTCGACCGTTTTCCCCGAAGGCTCCCTTCCCGATGCTTGGTCGCACACGTTCAACGAGGAAGGTGCCGTTGTCACCGCACCTCACCGTTTGCTGTATTTCGACTCCGCCGGGACCCGAGACGGTGACCGCCAATTCGAAGGAAAATACCTGCCCTTCGAAACCGGGTCTCCGGACTGGAATGGCTTGGTGGAATACACGTGGGATTTCGGTGACGCCACGCCCCTCGACCACAGTGCTTCTCCATGGCACGCCTATGCACTCCCCGGGACCTACACCGTTTCGTTGACGGTACGGGATGCTTTTGGCACGGGCGATGTCACTCGAGCGACTTTCACCGTGGTCGTTGACCACCCGCCGAGCGTGACGGAGATTTACGTTCCCGAAAACGTATTTTCCGAGTCTTCGGCCTCGTTCAGCGCTGAAGTTACAGACAGAGAAGCCGGTTCCACGATGGAGATCTACCGTGACCTCGATGTAGAGGACGGCTCCATCACCGAACGCGACGAGCGAATTGTGACCGACCTCACCGTTCGGTGGGATTTCGACATTGAAATGGATGAAGATGGGAACGGAGTTCTGGATGACGACTGGGTGCTCCCTGTTGCCGGCTCAACCACCCGAGCCATCAACACCTGGGATGCGACGGGGTATTACACCGTTCTCGTGGAAGTTTGCGATGGCATGGGCCAATGTTCGGACCTCACACGGGACATCGAAATCGTTCCAGAGCCCGAGGGTCCACCCTCGCTCTCGGAATTCAGCGCTGAAGAATGGAAGTCCTGGATTGCCGATGCCGGCTCCGAATTGGCCACTTTCGTGGCGCTTATCGTGGTCGCCCTCATCCTCGGGTGGCTGGTGATGCGAGAACCAACCCAACTTGAAGAAGAGGCCAAGGAGGCTGCAGAGACGTACACGGACATCGAACACGTAGAATCTCAAGGCGGATTGCTCGGGATGGACCATCACCAACCGCCTCCCGCACCGAAGATTCTCTCAAAGGACGAACGGCGCAGTGACGACAGCGGTTACGTCCGGCCGTTGCGCCGTCGTTGAGCAATCTCCTATAACCGCCAAGCATTCGCTGAGGTTGGTGAATCCATGAGGTGCCTCCCGTATGTGCTTCTCGGCACCCTCTTGCTTCCTTTTTTCGCAGGAGCAGGAGGCGGTCTCCCGTCCGCCCAAGCAGCGGGTGGGTGTGAAGGTACCATCGAGAACCCGGTTTGGAACAAGACCGTTCAACGGCATGCGCTCGTCCCCTTTTCCTCATCATGGAACGAACCGTACTACGGAGATGATGTTTGGGAAGGGGACGGCGGAAAAGGCTCATCAAGCGGGTCATCGGCTCCTTTGAACGACGAACTCCACCCCGAGGAATACTGGATGTACAATCCGTCATGGCCGCTACCTCCCCTTGAACCCTTCACAGCGGGTCATTACATCACGATGGAGGTCGGTAACGATAGCGTCGGGGCTCTCCGCTTCAATCTCTCGAGCTCGCACCGCACCACGTTTTGCGTCACCCTCTCGTCGTTGGTCGGCAACGACACCAGCCCCGTGGACGCCGATGTCTACCTGATGACGAAATCCCAATACAACCGCTATGAAAACGTGTACCAAATGGTCCACGGTGGTTGGTGGATGTGGGATGCAGCCTTCAGCGATCAGGATGAATTGGATTTGAGCAACATCCCGCCCGAATGGCGCAGTTTTGACCCAACGGGCTGGCAAAGTTATCGTGATGTTCACCAGTACGAACGTCGCTCCAGTGCAACGTTCTCCGTGAGCCTCGACGGCCCTGAAGTTTACAGTTCGCTGTTCGGTAGCGATGACTGGCAGGATTTCTACTTGGTCATCGATACTTGGAACAACAGCCATGACACCGATGCACCCGCTCCAGAAACTGTCGTTGTTGCCGAAGTCACCGTCATCGCAGAATCGCGTTCGGTGCTCTTCCCTCCTTGGACGGTGCCCCTTGTGCTGTTGGGTGCTTTTGCGACGCTAATCATCGTTCCCGTCGTGCTCAACAAACGCTACATGGAGGCCGGTTTGGGGGCCGCTGATGCATCCGCTTTGTCGTCAACATCCGTTCCACACCTCGAGCAGGTGGGCTCGGGGGGCGAAGGCTGAGAATCAGTATTCGAGCAGCGTCCAGGCGTTCTTCAAGTCACGAACGTTCACAAGACCCTTGTTGGAGAGTTTGTATTCTGAACGGAGCGTGGCATAGACGAGATCTTGGCCCAATATCGGAGCGTGGAGGCGGGCCCAGTCCCCGCCGTTGCCGAGTGCCATCATGGAAAAGGCATGCTTAGAATTTCGGAGCTCATAGCTTGCTTCAATGATTTGGAGGGCGTCTTGGTGGTCGTTCACGGTGCCGCAGAACTTGAAGACCTGGCCTTCTTGAGCGTGTTCTTCGACCATCTTGATCAGTTCTTCTGCAGATGGCGTGGTCGTGGTGTTGTGGATCGACGAGATGACGCTGACGTTGGCTTCTCCCGCTTTCGCAAGCAAGGCAGAGCGTTGCTTCTCGTCAATGGAGAGTTCCAAGTCAATGCGGCTAACGCCTGAGGCAATGGCTTTCTCAAGAATGGCGATACGGGCTTTCTCATCGCCGGGGAAGTAGCCACCTTCTTCGCTTGGTCGAACGGTGAACACCACCGGGAGGGGGATGCTTTCTTTGAGGGCGGCGATCGCTTCGTCCACGTCCACTTCGCTTTCTTCTCGGACAGGCCATTCCTCTTCAGGGGCCATCACTCGCTTGATCTCGCCTTCTTCGTCCTCCACCTCAACGGGCTCGGGTTTCTTGAGGTAGAGTCGGTCGAATCGAACTTCAACCATGTCGGCTCCTGCTAAGTTGGCTCGCGCTGCTTCGTCAGCCATGGCTTTCACAGTCGTACCGTCAAGGGAAACGCACACTTTCGGTCCAGTCATACTCCGGCCACCTGCCCCCTCCTCTTAACGCTCACGCCTGGTGTTGCGTGGGGCGCGATGGCTGATGTTGCCGTCAAGGGGTGCACTCGAGCCAGGTCCAAAACTTGTCGCTGCGGCGGCCAAACTTCGTCGCAATCACGCGTTTTTGGCCCTCATTCAGGGGTATGTTTATACCCTGTCGGGAAGTATGAAAACCGTAGGAGGTTAAAGCGCCACGAACGGTCGGATTTGCCTCGCAGTTCTCCGATTTCATAGCGCCCGATAACCTCTCCTTTGGTGATTCAATGCCCGACGATTATGACGCAGGAAGCATTCAGGTTCTGGAAGGCCTGGAAGCCGTTCGAAAACGACCGGGGATGTACCTCGGCGACCCTCACGATGGCTCTGCGCTTCACCATTGCATCTGGGAAGTGGTGGACAACTCGGTTGACGAGCACCTCGCCGGATACAATCACGTCATCGAAGTGACGCTGCACCCCGATCATTCGCTCTCCGTACGAGATTACGGGCGCGGCATTCCCGTTGACACGCACGAGGAGTTTGGCATCTCTGCAGCGGAAGTCATCATGACCAAACTTCACGCTGGAGGCAAATTCGACAACAACTCCTACAAGGTGAGCGGAGGTCTTCACGGCGTCGGTGTCTCAGCGGTCAACGCCGTATCGGAATGGATGGAGGTCGTCATCCATCGCGGCGGCAAGATCTACAAGCAGCGCTTTGAAGCCGGCGTGAGGGCTACCGACCTCGTGGAAATCGGGACCTGCAACGACACAGGCACGACCATCTCCTTCAAGCCCGATCGAACCATTTTCACCAACATCCTGGAGTTCGACTTCGACCAAATTGACAACCGCCTTAAGGAAACATCATTCCTCAACGCTGGGTTGAAAATCATCATCGCTGACGAGCGAACCGATGAGCGGCACGCCGTTGAACATCATTATGAGGGCGGCATCTCAGAGTTTGTGAAACAGATCAACGAGCGCCGCGAGACCCTTCACCCCGAACCGATTCTCATCCAAGGTGAGAAGGAGATTGAGAAGGGGCCGGTCACGGTTGAACTCTCGCTTCAATGGTCCGATGCCTTCAGTGAAAACATCTACTGTTACACCAACATCATCCGGAACCGTGATGGGGGCACCCACCTTTCTGGTCTGCGGACGGCCTTGACGAGTTCCATCAACGGATACGCCAAATCGAAAAACATGCTCAAATCCGGTGGATTGTCGGGAGATGACGTTCGCGAAGGGCTCGCTGCTATCGTGAGCGTCAAACACCCCGACCCCTCGTTTTCTTCACAAACGAAAGACAAACTCGTGAGCAGCGAGGTCGCCGGCATTGTTCAAACGGTTGTTTACGAGAAGCTGAACGAGTATTTTGAAGAGAATCCATCCGTTGGGAAACAGATTGTTGACAAAGCCCTCCTGGCCTCAAAAGCCCGCGAAGCCGCCCGCAAGGCACGTGACTTGACGCGAAGAAAGGGCGTTCTTGAAGGCGGTGGCCTTCCCGGGAAACTCGCGGATTGCCAGTCCCGCGACCCCAATGAATGCGAAATCTACCTCGTTGAGGGCGATTCCGCAGGTGGCTCAGCAAAAACGGGCCGAGACCGTCGCACGCAAGCTATTCTGCCCCTCCGCGGGAAGATTTTGAATGTAGAACGCCAAATGCACAATGTCGCCAAAGTGTTCCAAAACCAGGAGATTCAAACCATGATCCGTGCATTTGGAGCAGGCGTTGGAAACAACGCCGAAGACGAAGGTGCGTTTGACACGGAAAAACTCCGTTACAGTAAACTCATCATCATGACGGACGCTGACGTTGATGGCGCCCACATTCGCACCCTCATGCTGACCTTTCTCTGGAGGTTCATGCGGCCGGCCATCGTGGGTGGCCACGTCTACATTGCCCAGCCTCCACTCTACCAGTTGAACAAAGGAAAGGTGAACCGGTATGCCTACAGCGATGAAGAACGCGATGCGATCATCACCGAGCTCAAAGGCGATAACGAAAGTGCAAAAATTGGCGTTCAACGCTACAAAGGTCTCGGCGAGATGAACCCTGAGCAACTTTGGGAGACGACCATGAACCCCGAAACCCGAACTATGCTCAAGGTCACGGTCCGTGAGGCCGAGGAGACCAACCGTATGTTTGAGACGCTGATGGGCGAAGATGTTCCCGAGCGTCGAGCGTTCATTGAACGCCACGCCAAGGAGGTGACCAACCTTGACATCTGAGGACGAAATCAAAAATGACGACCCTGAAACCTCCGCCTCGGGTGAAATCATCCTGAATCATTCGTTGAACACCGAGATGAAAAATTCCTACATCAACTACGCCATGTCGGTCATCATCGGTCGCGCCTTGCCCGATGCACGGGACGGTCTCAAACCGGTTCACCGTCGCGTTCTCTACGGCATGTTTGAGGGTGGACACACCTCGGAGAAGAAGTTCAGCAAATCGGCCCGTTCTGTTGGCGAGGTGATGGGGAAGTACCACCCCCATGGCGACCAGTCGATCTATGACACCATGGTTCGAATGGCCCAAGAATTCTCACTCCGTTATCCGTTGGTTGAAGGCCAAGGAAACTTCGGCTCTATCGATGGCGATCCACCGGCAGCCATGCGGTACACGGAAAGTCGGCTTGATCGCATTGCAAAGCACATGCTTGAGGACATCAACAAGAACACGGTCAATTTCCAACCGAACTTTGACGATTCTGAGAACGAACCGACGGTGCTTCCCGCACGGCTTCCTAACCTGTTGTTGAACGGAAGCGACGGGATTGCGGTCGGCATGGCTACGCGCATCCCTCCTCACAACCTCACCGAGGTTGCGGGTGCTGTCAATCTCCACGTCGATACCATCCTTGAGAGCGGTACGGAAGGCCGGCCAAACATCGCTATAGAAGAGTACATGAAGCACATTCAAGGGCCAGATTTCCCGACCGGTGCGACCATCTACGGCATTGACGGTATCGCCGACATGTACGCCACCGGAAAAGGCCGGTTCCATGTTCGCTCAAAATGCGATGTGATTGATGATGAGCATGGAAAACGCATCGTGGTTCACGAAATCCCCTATCAGGTCAAGAAGGCCGACATGCTGGTCCAAATCGCTGAGCTCGTCAACAAGGAAGTCGTGGTTGGTATTCGGGATATCCGAGATGAATCCTCAAAGGAAGGCATTCGAGTGGTCATTGAAGTCAAAAACAACGCTGACCCGCATGCCGTTCTGAATCAACTCTTCAAATCAAGCCGTTTGCAAGAATCGTACTCGGCCAACATGATGGGAATTCTTGACGGTCGACCGGTGTTGTTGAACTTGTCCACGATGCTCCACACCTACGTCTCTCATCGCGAAGATGTGATCGAGCGACGGGCGGTGTTTGACCTGGAAAAAGCCGAAGCAAGAGCCCACATTCTTGAGGGGTTAGTTAAGGCACAAGACCGAATTGACGATGTGGTTGCCGTCGGCAAAGCAAGTTCAAGCCGGGAACAATTCGAATCGGTACTTCGTGGCGACGAGACGATGGCTGGAATCGCTCCCTTTGGCTTCAGCGAAGCCCAAGCCAAGGCCATCGCCGAACGCCGTTTGTATCAGTTGAGCAGGCTTGACGTGAACAAGGTGAAGGATGAATTTGACGAACTCCAGTTGGTCATTGCCGACTTGCAAGACATCCTTTCATCACGCCCACGCCGTCTTCACATTTTGAAGGACGAATTGGCCGAATTGGTTGACCGCCACGGGGACGAACGTCGCTCGATGATCGACCCAATGCCGCTCTCGATGGACCGGGAAGACCTCATTCAAGAACGGGCCATCGTGATCACGTTAAGCGAAGACAACTACATTCGTCACATGCCGGTTGAAACCTTCCGAACGCAAAATCGTGGTGGACGTGGCCTCAAGGGGGTCACGACCAAGACCGAGGACACCCCTCAACTCATCACCACCTGTTTCAGCAAGGACCGTTTGCTCATCTTCACCGACCAGGGTCGTGTCTACGGCCTCAAGGCGTGGGAAACACCGCTTGGAAGCCGGCAGTCGCGAGGAAGTCACATCCGAAACCTGCTCGAGAGTTTGCGAGAGGACGAAAACATCGTCAGCATTCTTCCCCTATCCAGGGAGTTGCTCGAGGAGCCGGACAACCACTATTTGATGTTCGCAACCAAACTCGGTCTGATCAAAAAAACCGCCCTTTCGGAGTACGTTCGCATCAACCGGAACGGAAAATACGCCCTTCGTTTCAAAATCGAAGGCGATTCGCTGGTCAATGTTCGCTCAGCGACCAACGAGCACAACATCGTCATGATCTCAACCACGGGATATGCCTGCCGCTTTAGCTGCGGCGATATCCGTGCATCAGGACGAGTTTCGGGCGGTGTATACGGTATCAAAGTGGCCGACAGGAAGGGCTCCGGGGGAGGCATCGTCGCCGGCATGGTCGCCATGCGGGAGGCTGAGGAATACATCCTGACCATTTCGAAGTACGGCATGGCGAAGCGGAGCGTGCTGGGGTCGGGTGACCGAATACCCGACACCGACGCCGAGGGCAACGTGAAAACCAACGAAGACGGCGAGACCAAATTCACAACGGACGGTTACAGAATCACTCGCCCGGGGGCAAAAGGCGTGCGAACGATGAAACTCGACGAAGAGCATGCAGACAGCATCATCAGCGTCCGAACCGTTCCCGATTTGAACGACCATCTCTTCTTGCTGACCAAATCCGGCATGATGATTCGTATCCGAGTCGATCAAACCAAAGAAACCACCGGAAAAGCCACGCGAGGGACGCGTGTCATGGAGTTCAGGGACAAGGAGAAGGGCGGATTTACCGATGAGATCATCTTCTCTTCCCGAGTTTCCGCCTCGCTCTTGGACGAGGGTGACGACGAAGTTGATGCCCTTCCTGCAGGCGATGAAGAAGAGTGATGGCAGGCAGCGGCCTCGTTGTTTGCATGGGCGGAGAAGCGACGCATTCAAACGGGGAGGCGTGTTCTCCAAACCTGCGAGGGGTTTGTTCTCCCGCAGGTGAGTTTCTTGGACGAACGGTCATTGATTTACGATTGGAACGTTGTGGATTACGACATTAACCGAAACCCCTCCAACCACCCTCACGGTGTTTGGTTTGACGATGAAACGCTGCGCGACGGTCTGCAAAGTCCCAGCGCACGCAATCCCAGCATTGAACAAAAAATCGAATTGCTGGGGTACATGGAAAAACTTGGCTTGCAAAAAGTCGACTTGGGCCTTCCGGGAGCAGGTCCGTTTCACCGAAACCACATCGATGCGATGCTGAGCCACATCAAAGACAACGATTACAGCATCCGCCCTGGCGCCGCCGTTCGAACCTTGATGGGTGACATTGAACCCCTCGTTGAAATGCAAGCCAAACACGAAATGGAAATCCAAGCATCCGCATTCTTGGGCACCAGTCCCATTCGCCAATACACCGAAGGGTGGACGATGGAGAAGTTGATCACGACCATGGAAGCCGCCGTCTCCTATGCCGTTGACAACGATGTTCCGGTCATGTTCGTCACGGAGGACACGACCCGTTCCAACCCCGAAGATGTCAAAATGATCTACCAGCGAGCCATGGAATTGGGCGTTCGCCGCCTCTGCGTTTGTGATACGTGCGGCCACGTCACGCCCAACGGGGTCAAGAAACTCCTCTCGTTCATTGACGAAGAGGTCATCAAAGACGCTGGGTATCAACGCCGAGACATCGAGGTCAACTGGCACGGCCACCAAGACCGTGGTTTGGGCGTTGCCAACAACATCGCTGCTGTTGAGGCGGGCGCCGACGTGATTCACGGAACCGCCCTTGGTGTTGGTGAACGTGCAGGGAACGCACCTCTTGACCAAACGCTGGTGAATCTCAAACTTATGGGCGTCATCGACAACGACCTCACCTTGCTCGACACCTACATGCAAAAGGCCAACGAATACATCGAGGTCCCGCTGCCTCGAAACTACCCCGTGTTTGGCAACGACGCCTTTGAAACCGGAACGGGCGTTCACGCTTCGGCGGTCATCAAAGCCATGCGAAAGGGCGATCACTGGCTGGCCGACCGGGTCTATTCCGGTGTTCCTGCGGGTGATTTCGGTCTCAAACAGGTCATTCGTATCGGTCACATGTCCGGACGTTCGAACATCATATGGTGGCTTGAACAAAACGGTATTGAGGCGAACGATGACTTGGTCGCCCATCTGTTTGAAGTGGCGAAGAGCCAAAAGCGCAACATGCTGGAAAGCGAGATTCACGAGGCCGTTGCAGCGTTCTCAGCTCAATGATCACGCCGCCTCTTCCTCGAACTCCTTTGGTTCGCTGGTGATTTTTGAGGCGATCCATTCCGAGTCGACCTCACCACCGATCCATTCGCCATCGAGCGAAATCACGCTGATTTCGTGTTCTTCTCGCCACACCCGTTCTTCCATTGAGCCGTTGACGACAAAGCGCCCGTTCTCGTCAATTTGCTCCTGCAGAAGCGAGAAATGTTTGGAAATCGGTAAAAAATGACCAACGGGCATGCCTGCAGAGGTGAACGGGTTTGTCGCTGCACCGATGACGAGGCCGTCCTCAGGAGCAACGATGTCCACCGTCATTCCAGGGGTTGCTGGGTCGGAGATGGTTGCGACAACCTCTCCTTCGCGCATCACGCTGCCCGCCGAGACAAACATGTCAAGCAGTCCACCTTCAGCGGCTCTCAGCCATGTTGAGCCGCTCGCCAATATTCGGAACTTTGGTCGCTGTGGGTTTCCTGGAATCATGCGCATTGAACGAAGTGCGTTCAAGATGCCGTGAACCGCAACCTTGACCGATTGGTCGCCAAGAAAATCAGCCCCACCGCCTTCGTACGTGATCACCGGAATGTCGAGGCTGTTGGCGGTTCGTCGCAGGGTCCCTTTGGGTGGGATGGAATCCAAGAGGATTTCAATGCCGAAAGATTTCGCAAGTAAGTAAGAACTGGTATGTGTGAGGTCCACCCGCACCTGGGGCATGTTTGTCCGACCTTTTGCTGCGCTGTGCAGGTCGATGATGGCGTCGCTATCCTCTACGAGATAGGACCAAATTTGGTCCGCCACACGACGGGTGGTGGACCCTCCGGAATCGCCGGGGAATTGGCGGTTCAGGTCTCTGCCGTCCGGGAAATAGCGAGATTTCATCCGATAACCAGGGAGATTGACGACCGGTACGATTCGGAGGGTTCCTGCCATGGTTGCGGGGTCAAGCGGTTTCCCGGAATCGGTGAAGGCGTTGCTCAGGAGGTGGGTGCATGCTGATGGGCCGGTGAGTTCGTCGCCGTGAATGGCACCGAAGACGGTGATGCAGGGGCCCGGTCGTGCACCGTGCAAGACGGTGACGGGGACCGGCCAGCGGTCACCAAGGTTGACGTCCAGGAGGGGAAGGTGGACGGTTCGAAGCGTTCCTGGCTTGATCCGCTTGCGGTAAAACCGAATCTCGCCCCAGGTTGACGTGCGGTCCCACTCGGGTCGGTCTTCGGTTTGGTGAGCTTTCATGGCCTCTTCAATCGCGACCTTGCGTCGCTTCGGCAATTCGTGAGCGACGCGCACTTTGCTGACGGTTTTCCTCCGTCGCTCGCCCATGGTCTGTCGACGGTTGTCGTCCTCATCAACGCTCCGCTTTCTACCTGCAACAAACTCCATGAAGCGTCCTTGTCCGTGTGGCGGTATGAGCGAGAAAGGCGTCCAGCGAACATACGCACCCAATTCCATCTGTTTTGGATGTGGACCGGCGAACAAACACGGTTTGCAAATCGATTCGCACCGAACCGATGACGGTCTTGTCATGACCTTCCAAGCTCAACCAAAACACCAAGCCTTTCCCGGTATGGTGAACGGGGGAATCATCGGCACGTTGCTCGACTGTCACGGGAACTGGGCAGCAGCCATGGCCCTCATGGACGCTGGCAACTTGGACGAGCCTCCCTGTACCGTGACGGCGACGTACGAAGTGAAACTTCGCCGACCCACTCCGGTCGAAACCGAGTTAACCGTGGTTGCCCGTGTGGTTGAACTGATGGAGGACCGAGCGACTGTTGAACTCCTGCTTGAAGCAAATGGAAAAACCTGCGCCACTGGGAGCGGTCTATTTGTCGCGGTCAAGGAAGGCCACCCGGCGTACCACCGTTGGTCGTGAGGCGAACGGGATGGCGAGAGCAAATCAACAGCAAATGGCCACGCTCGAGCATCTTCGAGAAGAGGTTCTTGAGACCATGCAGCACCTGCCATTCGTTGATGGTTCAGCCCTTGCGGTGTTGGAATGCCTGCCTCTTGGTGTTTTGCGGCGAAGCGCCACGCAGCGCCACGGCGTGACACGATGGAGGCGAGCGGCTGATGGCGTTCTCGTCGTGGAAACGGTCGATCTCCATCCACATTTGCTTGGTGAGGCTTGGGATGCTTATGCGAAGTTTGTCTTGTACCACGAATTCATTCACGCGCTCGGATGGCGATTTCACGACATCGACTTCCGAGGTCTTGAAGCCCTTTGGCCCGATGCAAGTGCCCGTGATTTCGGACCTTCCTTCACGCACGCGATGCGAAAGAATCGGGCCACGTGGATGTGGGCGTGCTCCACCTGTGACCAGCGTTTTCCTCGGCAACGACGAGGGAACGGCAGATACATGTGCCGCGTGTGTCGAACCCCCCTGCTTGATGTCCCCGTACATGACGCTCAATGATATACCAGTTCACCGTGGTCAGCATGTTGAGCATGTCCAACTTCACGCGCTCGCTGTTGATGCTCGGGGTGCTGATGGTGTCGTTCTACCAGCCGTGGACCATGGTCCATGCATCCGCTGGGCTCACTTCCCAAGAGGACGGCGGTGACCTCTACCTGTCATGCCGAGAGGATAACGATTGTGTCCTCACACCGACGCCGATTGGGGAAGAGGTCGTGACCGGTCAGAGCTCGGCCAATACGTTCCAGTCGGAAACGTTGACGTTTGAATTTGAAGCCGACCCTCCGCAAGACCACGTAGCGCTGCTTCCTGACCTGATGGCCTTGATGGAAATTGATTTCAAACACCAAACCGAGGCCGGGAGTCTGTTCCGACCCGCTCTGAATGCCCGTTTGATTTTGGGCCAAAACGTCAACGAGTGGTCATTTGAGGCGGATCTGCTTCCGCAAACGAATCCGTCTTCGTACGTTTTGGAGGATGAACCCCTCTCGCTCGCCGAAGGCCGCGTTCTGTGGGAGGATGAACCCATCCGTTTGGTGCTCACGTTTACCTTAGACAGGCCGGGGACATGGGCACTGAACATGCGGGGGGCTTCAATGGTCAAGTTTGATGTCCCTTGGTCCATCGACGCAGAGGCTGTTGACCGGGATGAACCCTCGTCCACCACCCAACCACGCTCGACCCAGTTTGAAGACCTCCACTTTGGGGCCTTGGTTGGTGCAGACCACGACTGCTGGGCATTTGAGGTGGAAACTCATGAAGTCCTGAGGCTCTTGGTTGAATGGGAGCAGGTGCCCATTGAATTGGAACAACCGCACCCGGTCCCCGATTTCATTACCGCCGCTGGCCGCCGTGCACCGGCTCCGGAGGTTCTGGTTGACGATGACGGCACATCGGTGAAAATGACATACCGATGGCGCTCCTTGTCAACGGGCGATTACACGATGTGCATGCACGGCTCGCCGGGGAAGGTTCAGCCTTACGCCTGGTCAGGAGCGTTTGGTTACGAGGGCATGGGCCCCACCGACCCGACAGGTTTCGGTTCAACAAGTTACTATCCTCAAGGTGCCGCTCTGCTTGGTGACCTCGACGACCCCTACCGACTTCACGGCCAAGGACTTGCACTTCTTGTGCTGTCCATGGTGATGCTCGGGGTGTTTCTCTTGGTGGCGATGCGTCCAACAACCTCCTACACTCTTCGGCTGGGCATGTTTGTTCCCGGTGCGGTTCTCCTTCTCGTGGGCGGAGTTCTGCATCCGTTGTGGGCCATGGCTGATGAGGTCCAGCATGATGACGAAATCACGCTTGACACGCTCATCGACATGCGCTTGCAACAACTGTGGGACGTTTCCGCAGATGGCGTTCCGGACCAGACCCTCTCCACGCACACAGGGGCCACATGGGGCATGCTTGACGGGGAGGAGTTGAAACTGAAACTAACCATTGAGGAAGCCATTCCTCTTGAAGACGGTCGCTGGCAGTTGTTGGTCCCTGAACTTGCTTCGCTTCGTCTTGACCAAGCCATTTTCGGGCAAGTCGCGAAAGGACAAACCTACCAGTCCGACAATGGCAGGTTGGAAAGCCAGACCGTTCGCTTTGTTCTGCTCGCAGGACGTTCCCTCTTGCTCGACCTCTTGATCTTGGAAGCCTTATTGGTGGTCGATGACGTTCCTGACTCATCGGTATTCCACATTGAAACGACGATGGTCGCCACGCAAGCCGCAGGGTCCATCGCAGCGCCTGCTTGGGGCACCCGGCCCGAAGGGATTTCTTCAGCAGAATGGGTCCGGTTGCAAGGCTCCCTCTTCCCCGAGCGCATTTCCATCAGTTTGTGCGATTGCGATTTGGACCTGTTGGACGTGACCTTCTTGCCCTCAAACGGTTTTGACCCAGCTGACTTGCCTCAAGAATGGGGCTTGCGAAACGCAGTGGGCCTCCTACCCTACGGTTCTGTACTGATGTGGGGGGGTCTCATCTTGGGTGCAAGTGCCACAACGATGGAGGTTCAACGAGCCTCAAGAGCACAGAAACTTGCAGAGGTCTACCGGTCGGAAAGCGGCCGGTGGGCGTGAATCATTCGCTGTTTTTCTTTTCCAATTCATCGGAAACAGCAGCAGAGACTTCCTCATCCGACATGTTAGCGGCTTTGGCTGCTTCACCGATGGATTCAGCCTCAGCTTCGGTGATCTTTCCATCAGCGGCTGCAGATTTAATAGCGGCCTTCACGTTGATATTGGCCGCTTCGGAATCGGTGATGCCGAGCGCCTCTTGGAAGGACTTCAATTCCACGAGTTCTTCTTGCGTGATGACGCCGTCTTGCCATGCGGATTCGTAAGCGTGGACCAAAAAGTCACGGTAAGCGTCTTGATTGAGCAAGACGTCTCGAATCAAGCCGGTGTCAACGCCGGAAGGACCGTCTGCCATGTCGAGCAGAGCGATGGAGCGGCGGACTTCCTTCACGGCCATGTCCTTCAGTCCGTGGCCTGCCCAGACAGCGCCGGCCGCTACGACCGCTGCAGAGAACCAGCGCATCACGTTGGCGTCCACCAGTTCGCCGGGTTCGATGAGGTGGAAGATGCCTAAAACGACCATCGCTGCGCCGCACATGACCTCCACCCAATCGTTCAAATCAGGTTCATCGTCAAACACCGAGAGCCGTTCTTCAACCATGGACTCAACGTCGTCGCTCATGGGCTGACCACGCCTCGGTGGGACTTAGGGATGTCGGCCTGCTCCGTCCTCCGTCGTCCTTTTGAACCGCTGCCTCGACTCTGGGTGCATGGAGGGGTTTGAGCGTGATGTTGCAGCGCTTGACTTACCTCCAAAATTCGTCAAATTTCTTCAGCGTGATTGGGGAATTGAGCAACTTCACCCGCCTCAAGCTGAAGCCCTTCCCTCGGTGGTGGAGGGCCGGAACACCTTGATCGCAATACCCACCGCATCCGGTAAGTCGCTTCTCGCTTACATCGCCATGGTCAAACGCTTGAGCGAAGGTCACGACCGCTCAAAAGCCATCTACATCGTGCCGCTCAAAGCGTTGGCGATGGAGAAATACGAGGAGTTGTCCGAAGTGGGTCGAGCCATGGGATTCACGGTGGGCTTGGGCATCGGAGATGCGACGTCCGAAGCCAAGAACATCAAGGAGTGCAACATCTTGGTTTGCACCTCCGAAAAACTCGATTCATTGATGCGTCACAATGCTGAACTTCTTGCCGATGTTTGCTGCGTGGTGGCCGATGAATTCCATTTGATGAACGATGCTACAAGGGGTCCGACCCTTGAGATCAACCTCACCCGTCTTCGTCACATCAAACCGGACGCCCAACTCGTGGCCCTCTCCGCAACCGTGGGGAACGCAGAGGCGTTGGCGACTTGGCTGGATGCCACGCTCATCAAGTCCGATTGGCGTCCCGTGGCGCTTGAATACGCTACGTTTCATGACTTCCATGTCGAACCTCGGAAATTGCAATCACCCGGGGAGGGAGGGCATGTGCCTCCGTTGGGGCCGCCCCGCCAGCTCGAGGGGCTGAAGAGCCACCCCGTTTGGAGCGTGGTGAGCGACGGCATGGATTTGGGAAGCCAAGTCTTGATGTTCGTTGGTACCCGGAAGAGCGCCCAATCCGAAGCGAAAAATCTCGCAAAGCGAGTCTCAAAACGCCTTATGACGGAACAGCCTGAACGGTTGCTCCAACTCAAAGAACTCGCTGAACGGCTTTCGGGACGGAGTCAGTCAAACCTTGCAGAACAACTTGCCTCATGCCTTGCAGGCGGCGTTGGATTCCATCATGCGGGCCTCACCCATGCCCAACGAAAGGAGGTCGAAGCTGCCTTCAAGTCCGGCCTTTTGGTAGCGCTGACCGCCACGCCAACCCTCGCAGCTGGCGTCAACCTTCCTGCACGACGCGTTTTAGTGCGCGACCTCAAACGGTGGGATGACGGTATGAGTCGTCCTTTGCCGGTGATGGAGGTGCGTCAGATGCTTGGTCGGGCAGGACGACCAAAATACGACACGCAAGGCGAGGCCTGGGTCTATTGCAAAGGGACAGACGGTTGGGAAGTGGCTGACGCTGTGGCTGACCGCTATTTCTTCGGTCCTGTAGAGGATGTAACCTCGAAATTGGCCTCTGAGCCCGCCTTGAGAATGCATCTCTTGGCCAGCGTCGCAACCGGAGGCTTGGTCCATCGGGGTGACATTGAGCACTTTTTCTTCTCAACATTCCTCGGTTCAACCATGCCCGCGAGCCAACTCAAAGAGCGTTTGTCCACCATGCTCGGGTGGTTGGTTGAGGAGCGCTTTCTTCGAAAATGCGGCGATGACCCGCACTTCACTCCACGTTCGGCCGGGCTCAACATGGGTGATGGCGATGAAGAGGCTTGGGACGACACGGTTCCGCCATGGGCATCGAGTGCGGTGGAAACCGCTGGCGTTGAATGGTCGCCCCAGACCTCTGCACATCCTGCGCAACGTTCTCCATCCGTCCACACCTCTCCGGTGTTTGGGTTTTCGCCGGCTTCTTCATTCGGTCACGGTTCAACCCCGGCCTTGAACCCGGTGGAGGACGGTCCCGGTATGCGTTACGAAGCCACGGCGATGGGTGAGCGGGTGACGCAACTCTACCTTGACCCGCTTTCGGCCTCCATTTTGCGTACGGGTTTGCGAAGGGCAGTGAGGCGTTTGGTTCGCCAAGATGCACCGGTCAGCGATTTCGGGTTGCTCCACCTTGCCGTTGCGACGCCGGATTTTGCCTCTTTGTGGGCGAAGACAGCGGACATGGAGGCGAATTCAGCCACGTGGCTCAAGGCCAACGCCACTGAGAACGAACTCCTGATCGAACCGGGCTATGCGGAAGCCATGTTGAGCGATATCAAAAGTGCGTGGATGATTGAGGAGTGGACCGAAGAAACCACGCTCCGAGAACTTGAGAACACTTTGGACGTTCTCCCGGGTGATGTTCACCATCGTGTGGATTTGATGGGCTGGCTTCTTTCAGGTGCTCAACATGTCGTTCTCACCGACGATGTGTTCGCCGAGGAACACATGGGCCTCGTGTCCCAGTTGGTGCAACAAGTAAGCGTTCTCCAACAACGTGTGCGGCACGGTTGCAAAGCCGATTTGCTTCAACTCGTAAACATTCGTCACGTTGGGCGCCAACGAGCTCGTGACCTTGCCGGCTTGGGGTTGCGGGAGCCGAGCGATGTCATGAACATGAGCGCAACGGTAAGGCAAAAGGTGCTTTCTTTGCGTGGTTGGGGTCCGTTGCTGCTCGACAACATCGAAGCCGAAATCGAGCGCGTCCTCAAACGCTCAAAGCAAACACCTCCCCAGGACAAGCCAAGAAGAGACGATGCCCCCCTCGCCGGTGAACGCCAAGACCATCATTGAAATGCGGTTAACCTCTCGCAGGGCCATGTTGAGCGAGCCGTTTCCCTGTGCCCTCGTGGCTATGACAGCGAACGATGAGGGGTCACCGGTGGACCGATTTCTTCAACATCGGGCCGATGCCCGCTGGGTTTTGATCGGTCTGCATGCTGTTCAATCGCATGTTCAACTTTGGACCGCTTGGATTCAAGCCGCTCGTAACGAACTGCGCAATACCATGGTCGCACGGTCGGTCGATGCAGAATTTCTTCGCTACCTCGCAGGCACGCATCACATCTCGGAGGCCTTCTCAAGGGCCGGAGTGGGTTCTGGCGACGGATTTGCTTGGATTGTTTGGCTCCCTCCAGCCGAAGGGGAAGCCAACGATTTGGGGCACCTGCAACCAAAAGCCCTTCTCGGCGAATCTTTTGACGAAGGCCTGAACGCACTTCTCTCCTCGTTGGTGTGGACGAGAGATGGCCGAAACGTGTCCTTTTCTATAGAAGGTTTGGAGCGCCTTGGTGTTGATGTTGAAGGTTGGTCTGAGGAGCGCCTCGAAGAAGCGATACTCGCTCATGTTTTGATGGCCGACGATCAAAGTTCTTCCCACCGTTAGGGGGAGAGTTCAAAGGCTACCCATGCCTGCTTTGAACCATGGTGATGGCGGCGACTCCTGGAACCAACCACATGCCCTCTACGGGTCGATATTTGGACCAAGACCGGGTGCGAAAAGCCCTCGGTCATGCCCAAGAACTCGGCGCCACATATGCAGAAGTTCGGGTGATGTCGCTCACCGAGTCGACGGTTGCTATGCGAGATGGCGTTCTTGAGCGAGCCATTCCCGGTCAAGAACTCGGGATGACCCTCCGTGTCCTCGCTGACGGCGCTTGGGGCGTCCACTCTACAACCGACCTCGCTTCGTTGAACGACCAAATCGAATCGACCACCCGTTTGGCCAAGGCCGTCGCTGCTCGTCGATCGCCAAAGGACCGGGCGGTGGCGCTTGCCGATGTTCCGATTATCGTGGATGAACAACATTGGCGCTCCGTCTTGGACGTCCGCCACACCGAACTCGATGTCAAGATGGAGCTCATGAACGACCTGTACAGGGGTGCCACCGGGCACGACGATGTCGTTTCGGTCAGGGCCGGATGGAGCGATGAACACTTGCACACCGAACTGATGACCACCGAAGGGATGGACCGGGTCTGGTCCTTCCAGCGTTCATTGATTCACGGGATGGTCACGGCTCGTCGAGACGGCGAGGTGGTCTCCTACCGAACCCGACACGGCGGCCAAGGGGGTTTGGAAGTGATTCAGGCATGCGACCTTGTCGAGCTCGGAGAACAGGCCCAGCGAGCTGCCTTGCGATTGCTCACTGCCGAGCGGGCTCCTTCGGGGAAAATGCCGTTGATAGCGGACCGTGACCTCACCGGCGTCTACATCCACGAGGCTCTCGGTCACCCCTGCGAAGCCGATTTGGTGGCTGCTGGAGACTCATGTTTGGATGGAAAACTCGGCCATCAAATCGGCAACGAAATCGTGACGGTGGTTGACGACCCCACCATGATGGGCGGGTACGGTGCCTACCCCGTTGACGACGAAGGTGTCGATACCCGCGAAAAAGTGCTGATCAAGAACGGCGTGTTGACGGAGTACCTCAATCACCGGGAAACGGCTCACCACTTCGGCGTAGACCCCAACGGGGGTGCACGAGCGCAGGACGGCCTGCATCACCCTCTTGTTCGGATGTCCAACACGATGATTCAAGGGGGTCACCATGCCGATATGGACGAATTGATGGAAGACATCGAATACGGTGTTTATGCGTGTGGCACGAGAGGTGGCCAAGTCGACACGGGTCGGGGTTCGTTCCAGTTTGCTGCACAGGAAGCATGGCTGATCGAGAACGGTGAACTCACCCGTCCGCTTAAGGACGTCAGCGTGAGCGGCCTCACGCTTCAAATCTTGAAGAACGTGGACGGTCTTACCCGAGATGCGATGCTGGCCTCCCCTGGGTTTTGTGGCAAGGGACAAACCGTTCCTGTTGGCGACGGTGGCCCAGTCATGCGGATTCGTGAAGCTTTGGTGGGATGAGCATGCTCCCTAGCGACGCTGAAGACCGGTTGTTGGCCAACGCCAAACGTCTTGCAGATGCTTGTCAAGCCAGCGGTGTTGAGCAATGGGACCTTGTGGGCTTCCAATCCTACGGCCATGAATTGGACATCGAAGCCGGAAAAATCACCATGGCGAGCGGCGGTGGGGAAGGCGGATTCGGTTTGCGTTTGGTCGACCACGGGCGATTTGGCTTCGCCCACTTGGTCGATGTGAGCGGTGCGGAGCGAGCGGTCAAGCAAGCGTTGGACATCGCCAACAAGTCGCCCTCCGTGAACGGATTTGTCCTTCCTTCGGCTCAACCTGCTGAGACGGTGGGCGGCCGATTTGATCCGTCCTTGCTCGATGTTTCTCCAGAGGATTTGCTCGAACAAGCCGATGGTGTGCTTTCCGAGGTTGCAAGCCTTGATGAGCGAGCCGTCGTTACGGGGGGCGGCGTTGGCATCTCAGCAACCGCTTCGTGCTTCATGAGCAGCGAAGGTATTCTCTCCTCGGGCATCACGACGTCTCACGGCATCGGGTTGCAGGTCACCATCGACGCCAACGGAGAACTGACCAGTTCCTATCAGGGGGAATCAAGCCGTAAAAAACTGGCAGAAATCCCGGATTGCATTGGCCGGGCCGTCCATTGGGCTCAAGTCACGCAAAATCCCCTTGAGGTCGAAAGCGAACCCGTCGATGCACCGGTTTTGATGACCAGCGAAGGCTTTTCGCCCCTGTTTTCCATGGTGGTTCCACCGGCGCTCACGGGAGAAAAAATGGTCCGAAAAGAATCGTTTTGGTCCGACAAGTTGGGGCAGCAGGTGCTCAACGGAACCCTGACCGTTCTCGACGACGGTTTGCTTGAGGGCGGCATGTCCTCAGGTGCTCGAGATGCTGAAGGGGTGCCGCGTCAACGAAGAACGCTGATTGAAAACGGTCGTCTATCCTCTATGCTTTGGTCAACACGGGATGCTGCCCAACAGGTGGCGGAAGGGCGTATAGATGCCGCTGCATCCACCGGTTCGGCTTGCAGCGGCGGCCACCAAGCCCCCCCATCAACCGGGTGCACAGAACTGTTCTTGACCTCATCAGAGGCAAGTCGTTCACGAATCGACCTTTTGGAAACCATGCAGGAGGGTTTCATCGTGAACAGCGTCATGGGTGCGCACACGGCCAACCCGAGCAGCGGAGATTTTTCCGTCACCACCAGCGCCATTCTCAAGGTCGAAAACGGCGAAATCGTCGGTGCACTCAAGCAAGCAGGTCTTTCGGGAAATCTTGCGAAAGCTCTGAACGGACATGTGCTGCTGGGAGACGAGGTGAGGCGGCAAGGTTCGTACTCCTCGGGAAGCATGCATTTGCCTGATGTCCTTTTGATGAACGGCCTCCGCGTGAATCCGGCTTGAGTCGCCCATCCCGTGTCACGGGATTCTTTATGACCCGTCGTCAGTGGTGAGCCTTCCCATGGAGGTAATGGGAGTGTCCAATCTTAACCAACCCGCACGAAAGCCCGCCGCCTGTCCTCCGCACAGGCCACGAAGAACAACGCCTTGCGGAGGTTTCTTGCATGGCTGAAGACAAGTATGCTGACTATGTCGAGGCCATCCTGAAGGAATGCCCCGAAGCCGATGCGGCTCAAATTTCGGAAGCATTTGCGAAGTACGAGGAAGAGTTCTACATCCCTCCACAGGACGCCATGCGTTCCGTCCTACGTCGGTTCAAGAGCGGAACATCTCCCGGTACCGGGACAATTGGAGCGACCAAAGAGGCCAAGGCCACCAAGAAGGTGGCTTCCTTGAGTGAACTGAACGGGTCGGACCGCGATGTTGAACTCGAAGTGGCGATCATCACTCACAACATCCGCGACCAGACCATCCGAGGCGAGGACAAGCAAATCGCTTTCGGCATGCTCGAGGACAATCCGTGGGAAGAAAACGGCACCCGTGTCCGTTGGGACTACAAAGACTGGGGCCCGCATGCGAACCTGGCGGCAGGCAGCATCGTCCGGCTCGAAGGTGCGAGCGTGAACGAATACAATGGCAAAATGTCACTGAACATCAACCAGTCCACCCGCGTCGTGGTGTTGAAAGAAGGCGTGGCCACGGTCCCTGCTTCCAACGACCCCATCGACATCGTTGATGTTCCAGCAGAGGGCTACGTTTGCGTTGTAGGGCGTGTTCTTGCTTCACGGCCTGACCAAATTCACCGAAAGGACGGCTCAGGTTCCATCGACGTCGTTCGCGGTCGAATTGCGGACGGCACCGGAACGATTGGTTTCCTCTCTTGGGAACCATTCGAGCACGACGTCGGAGTTTTGCTCAAATTCGATGGCGCCCAAGTGCGGAGTTTCCGTAACACCCCGGAACTCAACTTGGGGCGTACAACGAGGGTTGAGGTTTATCACGATGCTTCCTTCGCCGACCTCGACACCCTTTCCAACAGCGCCAACACCTCCATTTCAGGCTTCACCGACGGGGCTCGGGACGTTGATGCTGTGGTGCAAATTACGGAACTAACTCAACGAACCTTTGAGCGCGATGGCGAAGAAAAGTTCCTCTGGTCAGGTGAAATCGTTGACCCGACGGGGCGGTGCAGAATGAGCATCTGGGATGATTTGCCCTTTGACCCCGCCACCTTACCCGTGACGGTGAGCGTAAAGGGTGCTCGAATAAGGGCATGGCAAGGCATTCCCGACATCACCGTGGATCGAACCGACCAGATGGAAGTGCTTGAGGCCCCGCCTTGGGATGATTCTCTTGACCTCGCTAACCATTCGGTGGTCGTTCCGCTCGCTGAACTCGCAGCAGGCCCCAGCCGGGTCGGCATTGAAACGAGCGGGATGGTCGTCAGTGTTCGGGATGACTCGGGTTTCATCATGCGCTGTACGGAATGTCGGCGAGTGCTTCGAGACGGTGCATGTTACGATCACGGTGCCAACGAAGGTAACGAAGACGTCCGCTTGCGCCTTGTCGTTGATGATGATGGTGCAACCACAGCCGTTCTGGTTAACAAAGAGGCTTCCTTGGCTGCGCTTTCGATGGCCGACGAAGAAATGAAGGCCAGCGTGGAGGAGCACGGTGATCTGGGTTTTGTTCAACAGGTCCGGGAGCATCTTCTCGGCCGAGTGGTCTCCGTCCGTGGCCGCACCATCGTGGATGAGCAAGGAGCGATGATCCTCGCAGAGGGTCTGACCGTCGAGCCCAGAGACGCCCAGATGAGGGCGACTGAATTGCGTGCTCAGTGGGGGTGGAGTTGATGGAGCGTGCACTCATTTCCCGTCAACCTGCTCACTTGCTCCTCGCATCTGAATTTGGAAGCGCAACCCTTCACGAGAAGGGCTCGGGTGAATACGACCCTTCGTTCGTCATCACAAAACTCGGTGCAAAGGTCAATCGCGTTGTTGCAGCAGGTCTTCTGGAACGGTTGGAGGAACGTGAAACCTCCAACGGCACCACCCTCTACCAAGGGCAACTGCGGGATCCAACGGGACTGCATTATTTCTCGGTCGGCGATTACAACTCCGAGATGATGCGGGAGTTGTCGCACCAATGGGTTGAGCGCTTGAACGACGGCGAACCCCTTCTCGTCATGATGGTCGCAAAAACGCGCTGGTATCAAACCGATGAGGGGGCCGTCTACACCTCTCTTCGGCCCGAAGAGGCATGCGTCGTTTCCCGTGAAGTTTACGCAAATTGGCTTTTGGACGCCTGCCAAAGCACGATGGGACGCATGAATGAGTACACAGCCTCCCTCGATGTTGAACCTACGGTGGACGCTTACGGCCGTGTCGGCTTGCCCAGCAGTTTATTGGTGGCTCGGAACCATTACGGTGAAGTTGACCTTGAACCGTTCAAACTCAATTTGATGCAGGCACTCGACATCGCTGAAGGCCGTCTCGAGGCGGCTACGACACCCCCGCCAATGATGTCGCTGCCCTCTGATGATGGGGGGGAAGAAGCTGATGGAGGTGGTGAAGGCAGTGCTGACCTTGAGGCCTTCCTCGTACAGGTCGTGGGTCACCTCGATCAAGGGGAAGGCGTTGACTTTGACACCGTTTTGAAAAACGCCGTCGCCAGAGGGCATGTCCGGGAAAAAGCCGAATCGGTCCTCGATGAACTGCTCGAGAGCGGCCGTCTCGATGAACCAAGGTTTGGATGGTTCCAGGTCGCCTCAAGCGATTGAATCACTCCAACACATTGAAGTCCTTCTCATGGCGTGGGAGTCATGAGGGTCAAACATGCCAGGAATGGATTTCTTCATACGCCCCGCAACAGGAACATCGAGTTCCGATTGGGTCCGAATTGCAAACGCCGACATGAAGGTCCGTATGACCCGACGTTTAACACGCACCGTGATACGCGGCCAAGAGGGCGATGACCTTCATGACGAGGGTTCAGAATCCACCCTCTACACGGTGCGAGGCGAACTCTCCTTGGACGAGTACAAGCGCATTGTGGCGATGTTCCGAACAGGTCAGCCCTACATTCACGATCCGTTTGAGGAGCGAGATGTGAAGGTCATTTTCGCCGTCATGGAATACGACAGCTCCAATGAAACCTTCCATTTTGAGTTGCTCGAAGACGTCATTTGAGGTGGAATGGATGCGAAAACTGGAGGAAAAAAGAGAACTCCTCTACGTGATTCGTACCTTGGACGTGTTGATGTCTTCCGGTGTTGGTCTTGAAGCAGCCCTTCATACCATTGGGCGGGGCGGATACGGCATTATTTCAGACGACTTTTCTGCCATGATGAAGCGTCTGCAAAAAGGGAATTCAAAGGGCCTTGACCGTGAACTCAAAGACATGATGAAACTTGCTGAATCCGCCGGTTACAAGCGATTGCTCAACACGCTGTACACCAACGTCACGCAGAACACCGACCTCGTTGAAACCTTGAAAAAACAGGGTGCTCGGATGGAGGAAGAGCGTACGGATGAGGTCGAGAAATACATTGAGGAGTTGGGGGGCGTTCCTGAAACGCTGTTGTCAATCGGTATGATCGGGCCGATCATTCTCGCTATCGTTGGATTGGTTCCTCAATTGATGTCAGGGGACTTGGGGGCCTTCATGTCCCTTCCCGATCCGGCCGTCATCAACACCGTGGTCAACATGGGCTTGGTCATGACGCTCATTGGTATGGCACTCATCGGTCTGAAGGCGCATACGAAAGACCCGGGATTGTGAGGTGAAGCGATGATTTTTGGCCTTCTCGAATCCTTCAACGACACCCCCATTTTGTTGTATTTGGTTGTCATTGCCGTTGCCTGCATGGGCGGAGGCATTCCACCCATGCTCGAACGTCGCCGTCGCCGAGCGATCGAGAACGAACTCCCTTCGTTCCTCGAATCCTTGGCGGATTCTGTGGGTGCCGGCCGAGGCCTTCAGGAAGCGATGAAAGAGCAATCCGAAGCCAGCGATTCACCCCTGGCTCTTTTGCTCCGTGAGACGCTCCGTGAAGGTCACGCCTCGTCTTTTGAAGCGAGCCTTTCCGCCTTTGCTGCGAAAACCCGTTCCAGCCAAGTCCAGCGGGTGATGATGTTGGTCGAAACGGCACTTCAGCAGAACTCCTCGCTCCGTGAAATCCTTAACGATTTGAGCCGGGATTACGAGCGCCTCAACGACCTCATGAACCGTAGAGAAAGCGAATTGCAAGGCCGAGGTATGCTCATTGTCATCTTTGTAAGCGTTGGCTTACCTGTTTTGATCGCCTTTATCGTCGGCCTGTTTGCTCCTGCGAGCAAGGGTTTTCAAATCGCTTCATTCAACCAGACCTTTTCCTTCTTCTTCGCCGCAGCTTCCGCCGTGGGCGTGAGCGTGTCGGGGAGGATGATGGGTCGATTCCGAGACACCCTCTGGTGGCTTCCGCTTTGGATGGCCGTCTCGATGGGTTTGTACCTCGGAGCCGTGAAAGCAGTAGGAGGCTAAACCATGTCAGAACAAATTTTGGAACAATACGGGCGCGTGACGATTTACACCGAGGCCAATCACCCCTCACCAATCTATCATGTCGAAGGGAACATCGAAGCGAACCCGTACGGTGATTTGGCGGCGTTGTTCGAAGACGATGCGCTTGAGGAGGTGATGTACAACGGCGGTACGCAATGCGTCAAGGTTGCCCATCGCAACCACGGCATGTGCCGAACAAACATCTGGATTGATGATGACTCGGGCTTGCAAATCGCCAAGAACATCGCTTCCTTCACCAACGTGCCGCTCGGTGACGGGCCCGGCCTCGTCCCCATTTTCGACGGACGCTTGCCTGACGGCTCCCGTGTGAACGGAACCATCCCCCCGGTCTCTCCCGATGGCCCAACGCTCACCATTCGTAAATTCAAGGAAGACCCTCTTACGATCATCGACCTCGTGAATTTCGGAACCGTCAATTCCCGCCTCGCCGCCATGATGTGGGTCTGGATTGAAGGCCTCGACAGCAGGCCAGCAAACTTTGTCATCGCAGGCGGTACTGGGTCCGGAAAGACCACGACGCTGAACTGTCTGGGCATGTACATCCCCTGGTCTCGTCGCCTTTTGACAGTGGAAGACACTGCCGAATTGCAAGTCTATCACGACCACTGGCTTCGCATGGAAACTCGGCGAGAGCGGCCCGATGGAACGTCAGAAGTGGACATGAACGATTGTCTCAAATCCAGCCTTCGCATGCGGCCCGACCGGATCATCGTTGGTGAGGTCCGTGGTCCAGAGTGTGCTACCCTGCTCACCGCTATGAACACCGGACACGACGGTTCCTTTGGTTCACTCCACGCAAACACCGCACAGGAAACCGTCACGAGAATGATCAACCCTCCCATGAATGTCCCGCCCATCATGTTGAGCGGATTGGATTTGATCATCATTCAAGCACGTCTTCACGTCAACGGGAGGACGGCTCGTAAAATTACGGAAGTTGCGGAAGTTGCAGGCATGGAAGGCGACAAACCTCGTCTCAACGCCATTTGGAAGTACAACGCAGCCACCGACCAGATCGAAGAAACGGGGATTCCATCCAAACTGCGCGAAACGATTTGCAACGCTGCAGGCGTGACGCCGGATGTGTTTGAACGCCACGTTGCTCAACGTCAAGCCATCATCGAGGATTTGTGTTCCCGTGGCATTTCGGACATCCAAACGGTGACGTCCGTCGTGCAGAACTTCTACGCACAACAACATTGAGTGCATTCAACCGTTCAAACGGTTGAGCAATTCGTCAATTTTGTCGATTTTCCCCCGGACTCGCTGGACATTTTGCGAGGCTTCGGACACCGATTCTGCGACCTCGATTTCCTCTTCATCCACGGTCTCCGTCTGGGGCTTGAAACTCGAAGCCAAAGCTCGCAGTTCGGTCACAATAGCGTCCACTTCGGTTTCTGAAACAAGAACGCCGGGAGCAATTTTTGGGATGTCACCCGGCGAGAGGTAACCTAATTCTGCGCCCAAGACGCCTGCACATGCGAGGATCCTCGGTCGCAGGTTGCTGGTGTTCACGTCGTAGCCCTTGGACTCAAGGAACCGGATGACCAAGGCTTGGTGGTGTTCTTGAAAACCCTCTTCAGAGGATTCGAGCACCGTTTGAACCAATTCTTCAAACGCCACCAAATTGCGTTCGAGTCGGTTCACGGTCAATTTTTCAGATTCGGACATGTGAACGGCGCCTCGGTGAAGGATTCGGAGCATCCGTTGGCGCCGCTGAACCACCGGGTCGTGAAGTGCTTGGGATTCAGCAATTTCAACGTGGAGGTCAAACAGTGCATGCAATCGCCCTGAAACGCTCGGCACCCGCAAATCCAAGCCCAGCGTCCGTCCTTCTTCCTCAAAGGCCATTCGAGCTTTAACCAAGTCGCCTTTGTGAAGTGCGAGGAGATTCTCCAATTGGTCTCGAAGGTGACTTCGGACTTCCTCAAACAAGCGAAGGGCTTCTCGTTCGCTCCATGACTGGGGCAGAGAGGTTGCAGCCGCCGACTCATGTTGTGTTCTATAGTCCAATTCCATGACGATGTTGGCGATTTTTTGGTGGACCGGTGCAAAATCCGTGGCGAAGCCTTGGTCTCGCAAAGAGGCGATGAAGGCATTCAGATCGTCCTGGTCCGTGGTAGAGCTCACCGTCAAGAAATCACGAGCAAAGGCTTGTACTTCAGCGGTTCGTTCGTCGACTTCCATCAGGGCAGTTTCGATTTCCAAGCTGTAGACCTCTCCAGCCTCAACGTGTTGAATCATTGGCGGAGCGGTGCTCAACGCATCACCGATGGTGCTTTCGAGGTCACCATGATGCGATTCAAACTCGGTTTCCACTTCGTGAACCTCATCCATCGGTTCTGCCCAAACAGACGACTCCACTTCAACGGTTTCGGAGAGGGTGTGAACAGGGGTGCTGGGCACTGGGATGGGTGCGGCATCTCTTGGTCGACGAAGGCTTTTCTTGACCTTGCCCCATGCATTTTCTTGAGAGGCGAGGACACCGGCCACCCTTGCGAGCAGGCTCTGTTTGTTGCCCGAGAGCGGGAGTTCCAATTCTTTGCACAGAGCGTGCAACTCGTCACGCGTCATTTGATCGAGGTTGTCGGTGGTGAGTGTCTTAGGGTCGTGGTTCAGATGGAGATAGAGACGTTGTCGTCGAGCTTTGATGGAACCGGATTTCTTGATTCCGAATAACCCCAACAATTCGCCAAGGTCGTTGTTTGAAATGGCCCGCATACCGGCGGTTGAGAGGTCCCAGTCCTCCAAAACCAAGGTCTGAATAAGCCGTGCTCGTAAGGATTCAACTGGACCCGTTTTCGGCAGGTTATGTTCGCCAGCGATGGCCTTGAGGTCATCAAAGCGCGCTTGGTAGAGCGTGGCCAACATGTCGGACGCTGCCATGATTCGCTTCACCTCTTGGCCGTTTGCCGCATTGAAAGCATATATGTCTTCGCCGTCGGATGGAGGCGAGATGCGGTGTTCATGGCCTTCATTGGCCGTGCCGCCTATTCTTCTTCGGTCAGACGCATCATGGCGGGGCGGGGCTCTGAGAAGGAGTCGGGCAAGCCGGGTATGTTGCGTTTGGTGCTGTCATGCTCGGTCGTCATCAAGTTCACCAACTCCATGAATTCTCGCAAAAGGTTCACCATGCCGACATGGCTGTCCTCAGGCAGCACGATTCGCTCGCATGCAGCGGTCACCGTGCCGCTGGGGTTGAGGGTCTCAATCAGCAGTTCAACCCTCGGACCCGCTTTGAAGACGCCCCTCCTTTTGTTGGGGTCTACCAAGGTGTTGAGGAGGGTTTCATCACCTTCGTTGGTTGCTTTTTTCAGGAAGGTCGTGATTTTTCGTTGTTCAACATATATGCCGGTGATGGGGTGGTAAACGGGGTCCAAACTTTCGAGCATGGCGGCCTCAAGTCTGTAAGCGAGCTCAGCACTCGGGTCCACCATCTCACGGATGCTTGATTTGGGAAAACCTTGGCGGGCAACGAGCAGGGTAAATCCGTGAAGAGGGGGTGGGACGAAGCGTTCTCGCTCGCTCTCGGATTGGTCCCGTTGGAGGCCGAGCGTGTGCCTTCGACTCTTCATTCGGTGGCCCGCATGGATCGACCGTGGGACGATGAAACCAGCAAACTCACCTTGGTTCATGCGTTCTTCAATCCACGGCCACTGCTCGTCAACCTCGAGGGATGCAAATGTTTCTTCATGACCGAGGTGGGCGAGGAGCTCCTCCTTGGACATCAAAACGAGGTCAGATCGCATTCGTCGCATTTGGCGGCGAAGCAATTCGTGGTCACACATCACCACCGATTCGGGAAGAAGGTACTCCGGTTTGTCCGGGCCAACAAGGACCCATGTCGGTTCCTTTCTCGGCAGGACCCCGACGATCATCAAACCGTCAACCGCTTGATCCTCCCAGTCGAAAGCGCTCATGGCCACGATGTCTCCGTGCCCGTCTCGAAGGGCTTCAATCGCCGTTTCAAGATGGGGCAATTCCTTCATTCGCATATCTCTGAGGCGTCCATGGGTGTGGACGGTGCGCTCAATTTGGTGGCGAACGCCATCGTCACGGTTGGAAGCGGTGAGCACGACAAGCCGCTCTTCTTCCATCCGTTCACCTCGGCGAAGGTCTCCCCCCACGGGTTAAGGGCGTGGACGACTGGTTAAGAAGCCCACCGTCCTCCTCGGGGTGTGCGCAGTGATGTTGATGTCCTTTCCGCAGCGCTCCAAAGCATGCGCGAAGAGGTGAACCACGAACTCCAACGGCTCATCGATGATGAGGTCAAGGGTGGAGCGGGAGAAGTTGCTCTTGAAGCAGGCCGTGTTCTTAACGCAGGGGGAAAACGCCTCCGCCCCTTGTTGTTTCTTCTTGCTTACAAACTTGCAGGCGGGACGAAGCCCCAAGATGTCATGCCCCTCGCATTGGCGTTCGAACTCATCCACACGGCGACCTTGGTGCATGACGACATCAACGACGACGCTCGTCATCGCCGGGGCATTCCTACCATCCACGCCCAAGCAGGTCAAGCCAAGGCCGTTATTGCGGGCGACTGGTTGTTTGTGCACGGTTTCGCTCTTGGAGGCAGATACAGCGAACAAATCGTGACGGTGATCGCCCGATGCTGTGCCGACATCGCCGTCTCGGAGTATCATCAACTCGACCACGTGTTGAATTTGGCCACCTCGCCTGAAGATTACCTCGCCATTGTTCGGGGAAAGACCGCGGGGCCTTTTGCAGCCGGATGCTACAGCGCTGGCCTTGTCGCCGGTGTTTCCCAAGAGCAAGCAGAAGCCCTACGGGTTTTTGGAATGGAACTGGGCATTGCTTTTCAGCTTGTGGACGACCTTTTGGATTTGCGAGGCGATGAACGGATGGGGAAGCCAAGAGGGGCTGACGTGTACGAAGGAAAGATGACGCTCCCCCTTATTCACGCTCTAACGCTCTCTCACGGACAGCACCGAACTCGTCTTTCAGAACTGATCGAAACCTTCACCGACGATGATTTTGATGAACTGATGGCCCTGCTTGATCGGTCCGACAGCATGGTGTACGCCGAATTGTTGGTTCAAACCCACCTTGAAAGGGCGCAAGCCGCCTTGGAGGTCTTCCCCGATTCCGAAGCGAAATCCATGATGTTGCACATCACTGAATTTGTCAAAATCAGGCACACATGAGGCGATTTTTTGGCCGTGAAGGACGTTCAACATCGCTCCGTCATCGTGGTCGGAGCCGGTCCAGCAGGAAGCGCTGCCGCCCAGCGTCTGGCTGAAGAGGGCATCGATGTTCTTGTGCTTGAACGACGAACGGTGGTCGGCAATCCTGCTCAGTGCGGTGAGTGCATTCCAAATTGGGGTGAAGTCGTGGGAACGTTCAGGCATATCGATGACAACCAATGGTTGAAATCGTATTTTGACTTTCCACAACGGCTTCGTCTGCATCGTCTTGACAACATGCGCGTGTTCCTTCCTTCGGGGAAATCGTACGAGTTTGAACTGGATGCATTTGCAGGTCACCGCTTGCAGTTTGACGGCTACCTCGCCGACAAGGCCGTCCGAGCAGGTGCAGAGATTTTGACCAACACCTCGCTCAAGCGTTTGCAACGGCAGAAGAAGGCCAACCGAGAAGTTCTCGTCACCAGCGAGGGTCGGTTTACCTGCGATGTGCTCATCGATGCCTCCGGAAGCCTTGCCCATGTCGCAAGGTTGCGGCACGGCCAGGACCGTTCGGTTCGTCCCGAAGACCAAGTCCCCACCATTTACGCTCAGGTCAAGGGCGAAGTTCCTGAAACATTTGATGTGTTTTTAGGTTCGGTAGCACCGTCTGGATATGCGTGGATCATCCCCAAAGGTCCTGGCTTCGCAAACGTCGGTTTGGGGGTGCGTGCGGGCAAACTCAAAGGCTCGCTCAAAGACCATCTCGAGCGGTTCTGTGAGGATTTGAACCTCGAAATCCTGTCGATAGGTGGCGGTTGGATCCCGATGGGTGGACCGGTGAAACGAATGGTGGACGGGAAGACGCTTGCCGTCGGCGACGCCGCTGGTTTGGTGATGCCGAGCAACGGTGGCGGCATCAGTCAAGCCATCATCTCGGGTTGCTTTGCTGCTGAAGCCATCATCGATCACTTCCAAACCGGTGCCCCGCTTGGGGCCTATGAAAAGCGTCTGCGTGCATGCTTGGGGCCTGCCTTGAAAAATTCGCTTCGAACCAAGAACATGGGCTATGCGTTCCTTCGGGGCGACCTCATCACCGAAGCCGTGCTTCGTATCCTTGGGCCGATTGGCGGCATCAAGCGAGCGATGGAATGCGAGAAACCATTGTGGTTGCTTTGAGCAAGTCTGCGTTGAATCGTCCCTACGAATCCGCCTTTCATCGGTTGGTTCAAGTGATTTGACGGCGTGGTGATGTTCATGCGAGTGCACCAGCGACGCGAAGACGAGGCGGTCAGCCCCGTTATCGCAACCGTGCTTCTTCTCGCCATTACGGTCATGCTGTCCAGCATGGTGTTCGTCTTGATGCAGGGGGCTTTGACGTCGGTCGAAAAAGCACCGCCGCAAGCCACCGTAAGCGTCCGAGCACTGGACAACGGCTTCCACGTCGTTCGCATCACCAGCCTGGACCAATCCATCGACCCCGCACGCTTGGAGTTCACACTTCAACCCGGAAACATGAGCTCGGCCTTCACCCTCGGGGGGCATGTTGCAGACGCCGATGTGTACGGTGTGATCGGTTCAAACCTCTCCTTCCATGACAGGGACGCGGGGTATTCTGTGACACAAGGTGATTATTTTGTCATCGATTCGGCCACTGTTGGCTCGGATGATGGGACGTGGCGATTCAAACTGGTTGAGGAAACCGCCGGTGTCTTGCTGATCGATGTCCTGCTCCCGCCGGTCCTTTGAAACTCATCCACCGATGAACGACATCTCCACTTTTGGTGTTGAACCTTGTTGTTCATGCCTCTCCATCGAATACCGATCGTTTCGGTCGGTCCAGACGCGCTTGATGGCATCGTGGATGTCGTCGGTCGTTGCCTCCATTCGAAGCATCGCCTTGAGGTCGTTTCCGCTTGAGGAGAACAGGCAGGTGTACAACGAGCCGTTTGCAGACAGGCGTGCTCTTGAACAATCTCCACAGAAAGGTTGTGTGACGGAATTGATGAATCCAAATTCTTGGCCCGCATCGGTCGTGAACCTTCGAGCAACCTCATGCACACCCTGCCTCTGATGCGGCGTAAGCGATCCGAAGCGCTGTTCAATGCGTTCACGAACCTCCGCACCGCTTACGACCTCCGCCATCTCCCACGCGTTGGTGTTCCCAACGTCCATGAACTCAACGAAGCGAAGAGGAACACCCCGTTGTGCGCAAGCCTCTGCAAGCGGGAGGATCTCGTCTTCGTTCACCCCCCGTCGAACCACGGTGTTGACCTTCACGCCCAATCCAGCTTTCAGCGCCGCATCAATCCCTTCAAGTACATCGGTTGGCTTGGTTTTGGTCGTGTCTGCCATGGCCGCAAAGGTTGTTGGATTCAGGGCGTCCAAACTCACGGTAACACGATTCAAACCCGCATTAGCGAGGCCCTCCGCGTGTTTTGAAAGCAAGCTGCCGTTCGTGGTTAGCGCAAGGTCAAGGCGAGGACCTGCTGCCTTGAGCAGGCTTACGAGGACGGCGACATCGCTGCGCAGCAAGGGTTCCCCTCCCGTCAGCCTGACTTTTTCCAAGCCAGCCGGGAGCAGGGATTCAACCACCGTAACGATTTCTTCGTATGTCAGCAAATCAGCACGGGGCAGGAAGGTGTGGTCGCTTCCAAAATGTTCCTTCGGCATGCAGTAGGTGCATCGGAAATTGCACCTGTCCGTGATGGAGATGCGCAAATCACGCAGCGGCCGTGCCTGTCGGTCCAGCAGCGTCATGATTCTTTGGAGCGGTTTCGGGTTCTTGAACCTATAAGCAAGGGTTCATGGCTGGAGCATTGCACCTTCCAGCATGGCGAAGCGTTGGGTGAGCCGATGGAAGCCCACGCAAGCAGGTGAGAAAGGGAGTCTCGTCCCCGTGCTTTCCGTGAAAGCAAATTCATCTATAGAAGAAATCCAATGGAGCCTCCCGCCCTCCAAAAGCCATGCCATTCGTTGGCTCGCTCTTGCCGCACAATCAAAACAAACCATCGTTCTGGAAAACATGGCATTCGCTGGCCAAGATACGATTTCCATGCGTCGTTGCCTATCGCAAATGGGTGTCAAGATCACCGATCTCAACGCTGAAGGGCACGATCTTCTCATCCCGGCTAACAACGACGATCAACCTCCTGCCACCTCCGTCGCTTGGCGGGTTGAAGGCGTTGGCGCAGGCGGTTTAGCGCCCCCTGTAAGCGTTCTTCATGCAGGAAACTCCGGCACAGCGTTGCGAATTTTGATGGCGCTCGCCGCCCAGCACCACGTTCCGGTCATGCTTGACGGCGATGCCTCCCTTCGTTCCCGTTCCTACGAAACGATGTTTGCCTGTTTCGCTCAACTGGGGGTGGCCTGCTCGTACGGGACTGAACACGAGGGTTTGCCCGTCTTGCTGCAAGGTCCGGTCGTTGAGGGTGCTTCGTTGTCCATCGATGCCCGGCGCTCGAGTCAGCCCACCACAGCTTGGCTTCTCGCAACTCCATCGCTCCCCCATCCTGTGGCTTGGTCCATTGAAGGCGAGGCGGTTTCTCAACGGCATGCCATGCTTACACGAAGGTTGTGCGAAGAAACCGGCGCAGATTTCTCCGATGAGGGCGCGCTAGAGCCGTGGCAACCCGTTTTCCAAGACACGACCGTCACCGTTCCTTCCGATGCCTCAATGCTCGCATTTGCGTTTTTAGCGACGAGAACCTTCGGTTGCCGCGTTGAAGTTGAAGCATTGCCCAATGACTCCGAAAGCCTTGGGCACGAGGTGCTCGTTGCCTGCGCCGAGACCCTTGGAATCTCCATCCAGGGCAACGTCCTTTCGTGTTCTTTTACGCCCCAACACACCGAAATCGATCTGCGTGATGCGAATGACCTCATCACGCCACTCGCTGCCTTGATGGCGATGGGCGGTGGCGGCCTCATCACGGGTGCACCTCATGCAGCCCACAAAGAGACCAATCGCCTGACGGGGACGGTGGCGTTCCTGTCCCAATTTGGCCTCGCGACCGAAGCGACACGGGACGGTCTTCACGTGGGCGGTGGGCAAATACTCACTTGGCCAAACGAGGTGGTCAGGACCTACGGTGACCATCGCATGGCGCTCACGGCACTCGTCTTGGCGTCGGGATCGGAGAGTGAAGTTCTCATCGAAGGCCATGACCTTCACGCCGTTGCAGACCCCGAGGCCTTGGAAAGGCTGCGTCGAGCAGGTGTTGCAATCAATGCGCAACTCCATCGGCCTTGGTAAATCAACCGTGACGTCCGAAGTGGTGGTCGAGGCTGTCCAACGAAATGCGCAAGGACGTCGGTCGCCCGTGAACACAAGCCCAAGGGTTGGGGATTCGACGCATATCGTCCAGAAGGCGACGCATTTCGGCAAGCGAAAGCGGCTCGTTGGCTTTCACGGCCCCTCTGCACGCATTCATGAAAGCGATGTGGTCCTTTTTCGCTTCAATGGTCTCAAGCGGCCCACCGTCGAGCGCAAGGTCTTGGAGGAGGTCGAGGAAAAACGGCTTCACTTCCTCGCCCGCAAGCAGTTGAGGTGAGGCATTGAGTACCCATTCTCCTTCTTGATGTTCCAAATGGAAACCGAGGGCTTTGAGTCGCTCGTGTTGGGCATCGACCACCGCCGACTGGCGGGCATCCAATCCAAGTTGAAGCGGTGCGAGTCGCTTTTGGGGCTCCCAGGCCTGCCCGCTGTTGCGAAGCCGCTCGTATCGGACGCGTTCGTGAAGGGCGTGCTGGTCAACCAAGAGCAATTCACCCTCTGCCTGAACCAAGATGTACGAGTCAGCAAACTGGGCCAGAGGTTCCATGGTTGGTAAGTCGTTGAGCACCCCATCGAGCGGAGTTTCCGTTGCTGGAGATTGTGTCTCACTTGCACCCGCGTAGCGGTGAAGATGGCGTTCTGCAGAAGACAGATGTTGTGCGATGGGCTCGCTTTCAAGATTCGGGAGAACGGCTTGACCCAATGGCGAGGCCGAAACCGGGCGCGTTGGGGTGTTGCGCTCCAACTCCTCGGCTTCTTGCCCAACGAGGTTGAGTTGTTTTCCCGCTGCAACGGCCCAGGCAGGGGGTGCAGCAGCGGCACTCCTTTGCCTGGTTTCGCCGGCTTCAAGTCCGGCCGCAAACGCCAGTCCATGGTTCGGTGACGTTTCGCCTTGCGGAGGTTCATTGCCCGTTTCGAGAGCAAAAAAGGACTCCACTTTGGCCGTCGTTTCTCTCGCTGCGAATCCTTGGAGTTCGGGTATGCCGCCGGTCGCATCCGGTTCGGTCGGTACGGCTTCGAGCGTGTGAGCGATGGCACGTTCAAGCCGTTCAAGCACGCGCCATGAATGGCGCAGGCGTACTTCCCGTTTGGTGGGGTGAACGTTGACATCCACCTCTGTGGGCGGGCATGTCAAGTTGAGGACGGCCAGTGGATGCCGTCCCTGCATCAATCGTGTCCGATAACCTCGACGGATGGCCTGCAGGAACGGACCTGCGGCGACAGGGCGTCGGTTGATGAGCACGTGAATGTCATCGCCCTTCCCCCGCGTGATGTCGGGGGTGCTGATCCAACCCTCCCACCGTTCCTGGCCGGGAGCTTCCTCATCACCGGCTGGCTGCTGAAGCGGGACGAGTTCGGTGGCTTGTGCCCCCATCACGTCGTAGAGCCGGTCGAGCATGTCGCCGGTTGCAGGAACGTTGAGCAAGGTTCGCGCTTCCGATTTCAAATGGAACCCGCATTCGGGATGAGCAAGAGCATGATTCACCACCACGTCGACAATACGTGCAGTTTCGGTTTCCGGTCGACGCTGAAAGGCCAGTCGTGCAGGTGTGTTAGCGAAGAGATGTTCCACCGAGATTCGAGTCCCGTCCGACATACCTTCGGGAACGGTTTCGGATTTGACCCCGTCTTCCATCACCACGCTTGCGCCTTGGGCCCCTGCGGGTTGGCTTGATATGGTGAGTTTTGAGACCATACCAATGCTTGCCAGCGCCTCGCCGCGGAATCCCAATGAGGCGATGGAAGCCAGGTCCTCCTTCGTTGAGAGTTTTGACGTGGCGTGCCGGTCCAACGCCAACGGCAGGTCTTCACGTTCAATGCCGCTGCCGTTGTCCTCAACGGTCATGCACTCAAAACCGCCGCTTTCAACGGTGATGGTGATGGAGGTGGCGCCAGCATCAAGACTGTTTTCGATCAGTTCTTTGATGACCTGTGCCGGACGCTCCACCACTTCGCCGGCTGCGATGTGGCCGATGGTCGCATCGTCCAACTGTTTGATTCGGCGGGGATTCATCCATCGTCCTCCAGCATTGATTTCAGGCGGTAGAGAACGTCCAGCGCTTCCCTCGGTGAAAGGTCGTCCACGTTTGTCGCTTGGAGGGCGTCAACGAGCGGCTGGTTTGGATGATGGATTGTTTCGGGAACGGGGGACGTCGTCATGGCTGCAGCTGCGAAATACCCCATCAAACTGGCTTGACCAGCGTCTCTTGATTTTGGCGTCCCCTGTTCTCCGGCTTTTGCACCTCCGGCCTGGTGTTCGAGAAACGCCAGAAGGTCGGTTGCCCGTTCCACCACGCTGCGCGGAAGTCCTGCGAGTGCAGCCACTTGGATACCGTACGAATCGTCGCAAGGGCCGTCGGCCACGGTGTGCAGAAATTTGAGTTGGCCGTCGATGTGAGCCACTTGGACGTGGACGTTGCAGAGGCCTTTGACCTCTCCCTCCAGGCCGATAAGCTGGTGGTAATGCGTTGCGAAGAGTGTTCTCGAGCCGAGACGATTGCAGATGTCTTCCGTGACCGACCAAGCGATGGAAAGCCCATCGAAGGTGGAAGTTCCTCGGCCGATTTCATCCAAGAGGATGAGGGATTGCGAAGTGGCGCGCTTGAGGATGTGGGCGACCTCGATCATCTCCATCATGAAGGTCGACCTTCCTCGTTTGAGGTCATCGCTTGCACCCACCCGGGTGAAGATACGGTCCACAAGGCCCACCGTGGCTGCGTTTGCTGGGACAAAACACCCTGTCTGGGCGAGAACGGTGATGAGGGCGACGGTGCGAAGATGGGTCGACTTGCCGCCCATGTTGGGTCCGGTGATGAGGTGGAAGGACCGCTTGTTGTTGAGATTCACGTCGTTGGGCACGTAACCCTGTTGTGTTTCAAGAACCGCGTGGCGTGCTCCGTCCAGTTTGATCACGGGTTTTTCGGTGATGGTCGGTTTGACCCATTGGCGTTCTCTTGAAACCGAAGCGAAGCACTGCAGGACGTCGATGGTGGCGACGCGCCGTGCGATTTCCGTCAAGGTCCCGGCGTGTTGCCCGCAATAAGCACGCAGTTCCAAGAAACGACGGTACTCGAGCTCCTTTAATTTTGAATCCGCTGAAAGCAAGAGATCGTCTCGCTCGATGAGTTCAGGTGTGGTGTAGCGCGAGCCGTTTGTGAGTTGTTGCTTACGCGTCCACGACTCGGGTACTTTATCGGCGTTGGCCTGTGTGACTTCGATGAACCAACCCACCTGCCGATTGTGCTTCACTTTGAGTGAAGAGATGCCGAGTTCATCCCGTAGGCGGATCTCGAGATTCGTAAACCATGCTTTTCCTTCGTTGGTGACTCCTCGCAACCGGTCAACTTCCTCATCAACCCCGTTTTTCAGCAGTCCTCCGTCGCGCAGACCAAGCGGCGGTGTTTCGTTCAACGTCGCTGAGATCATGGTCGCCATTTCGGACAAGGCTTCAAGTTCTGAACTGAGATGTTGAAGCAAGGGGTCGTTGCTCTCCGTGCACCACGAAACCAAAGCCGGCATGCGCTCCAAAGCGTGGGCCGTCGCAGCGAGGTCGCGTGCGTTGCTTCGTTGGTAAGCGAGTTGCGTGGCGAGCCGTTCCATGTCCCGTATTCCCTTCAACGAGGTGCGCAAGCCGTCCAGTCTCCGTGCTGATTTCGCAAGGTTGCCAACGGCCGTATGGCGCGTTTCAATGGCTTGAGCCTCTGCAAGCGGGTTCAGCAACCATGTTTTGAGCACCCGTCGGCCCATGGCAGTTCGGCAGCGGTTCAGGGTGGAAAGAAGGCTCCCTTCGTGTTCCCCCGCAAGCGTTGAGGTCAATTCCAAGTTCCGCAACGTGGTTTGGTCAAGCAGCAGCCGCCCGTGTTCTTCAACGACTTCAACATCTTGGAGAGGAATTTCGCCACGCATGTGGACGGTGGAGAGATAGTCCGCCGCCAAACCCGTCGCCGAGAGGGCAAGGGGCGCGCTGTCCAAGTCAAGATGGCCAAGATCAGCAACATCTAGCATGGTTTTCAGCCGCTCCTTGGCTTTCTTTTGGGTAAGCCCGTGCTGGCTAATCATCGTCCGATCGAGCACCAGAAACAAACGCCCCATGGCCTCGTTTTCTGCATCTTGGGGCGACAGAACGAGTTCGTTGGGCTGCCAGCGCTGGAGGTCGTCCTCCAAACGAACGAAACGGTCGGGACCTTGGTGCGTGCTGGCCCATGCTTTGCCGGTTGAAGCATCCAAGACCGCTACTCCCAAAGCGTCGCTTCCGAGGGATACGGCAGCGAGGAGCGATTGTTCGTCCATGTCAAGCAAACTCTCCTCGAACAAGCTGCCCGGCGTGTAAACCCGCGTCACTACCCGTTCGAGCAGTTTTGCACCCTCTCGGAGTTCTTCTTCCTGTTCGGCAACGGTGACCTTGTATCCTGCACGAAGCATGGTGCGGAGGTGCTCTTCCAGGCCATGCCATGGGAATCCCGCCATGGGGACGGGTTGGTCGGCGTTTTTGTCCCGAGAGGTCAAGGAGAGTCCGAGGACCTCGGCTGCCACCTCAGCATCGTCATGAAAAAGCTCGTAAAAATCCCCCATCCGGAAGAAGAGGATCGTATCGGGATGTTCTTCCTTGATGTCAAAGAATTGGTCCATCATCCCTCGCTTGGCTATCTCGGTCACCTCCATGGCTTACGCTGGAGTTTGAGGAAGTTGACGAGGGCACATGAAGGTTCTCGCACTCCACGCCCTCATCGCTGGATTCGGGCGATAAAGGCTCTTGATTTATGCAGGTCGCCGGAGTTCCACCAAGGCGTAACGAAGCATGGAGGCCAAGATCACACCTCCGACGAGCAAGTACACCAGGTTGAGGAATCCTCGACCACTTTCTATAGAGCCGTTGGCCTTGATGTCAATGCTCCAGTGGACAGGGTCTCCGTTTGCATTCACGCCGTGGACATGAACGAAATCACCCGATTTGCCTGCGGAGCTGAGGTCAACGGGTACGGGTCGCCCGAGCACATGTGTTGAAAGCCCGGTGTCATCAAGACTGTGGATGGTGGTGCTGCCCAAGGCCCCGAGGAACCAAACGGTTCCCTCGCTATCGCCAATAACCTGCACCGTTGGGACTTCGAAGATTTCCACGCGGTCTGCATCGTACACCAGTAGACTCTGTGTGGTTCCCCCGATGACGAGTTGGCCGTTGGCGGTGGAGGCAATGCTGTGGAACACCCCGCCGTCGTAGGTGTGCACTTTCTGAATCACCGGCGTCGCATCCGAGCCGTCCCAAGCAATCCATCCGAGAACCGGACGCGGTTGGGGGGTTGCAGGGCTTGAGCCGTCTGCGCCTGATGTGCTGTGGTGGCTACCAAGAGCGATCCAGAGCCCTTGACTATGGGCTTCAACCGTGTGCCACTGCACCCCCAAGGAGGTTGACATGGCGTGGGTTGGGTTCATGCCGGCAATGCCTCGAAACGATGTGTTGACCCCTTCCTGGGTGAGCAAGAGGCGCTGCACCCCAGTCTCGCCCTGTTGTTCTGCAACGTCGAGCACACCGAACACCCCGTTATTCGTTGGATATTCGTACGTCACCATCATGCCATCCGTCAAACCAAGGACCTGGTTGTTTTGAACCGAAAAGAGGATTTCGCCATCGGGCATGGTTTTCAAAAAGCGTACATCTGCACCATAGTCATCGGTTTCCGGACTGTAAATGGACAACAGGGTGTTGGTGGCCGGGTCTTCCGTGAACAGGTGGTATCCTGCTTCGGGGGTGTAGACCAGAGCGGTGTACGCACCGTCATCATGGTAGGCAACGTCCACCACCAACCCGCCCGCATGGGCAGCGTCACTGTTGGAAAGTTCCGCTCCGACGAAATGTTCGGTGGCTCCGATGGCGAAAGCACCGGTGATGACAAAGACCAGAAAAGCAGCAATGGAGAGCCATTGATGCTCGGATTCCTCTTCGAGGAGCCTCCGCCACCCTCCAGCCATGAACCACGGTGCAGGCAAGCCATCATGAAGACTTTGCCCGAACCGATGGCTTGGCGGGCTCGGGGGTACTTGGAAAAGCTCTAACGGAGATATGATAAAGGGAGCATCGGTCGCAGGTCTGCTTGGAGGGATATCTATGGCACGAAAACCAGCAGTGATGTACCGTCGCTTGAAAGGCCCCGCCTACACCCGTCGAAAGTACATCGGCGGTGTGCCCAACAACCGTATTCACCAATTCCACGTCGGGAATCGGCGTGCAGCAGAGACGGGCCAATTCCCTGTCCGCATTGAGCTTCGTGCGGACAACGATGTCCAAATCCGTCACACAGCCCTGGAAGCTGCTCGTGTTGTTTCCAATTCCACCATCCGTAAGCAGGCCGGGGCTCAAGGCTACGCCCTTCGTGTCCACACCTTCCCTCATCATGTGCTGCGTGAAAACAAGCAAGCAACTGGAGCCGGTGCTGACCGTGTTTCTCAAGGCATGCGATGTGCTTTCGGGAAGAATGTCGGCACGGCCGCTCGTGTCAAGCGAGGGCAGCGTGTTCTTTCCATTCAAGTCCACCCCCAGCACTACCTCACGGCCCGTGATGCGCTTCGTAAGGCCAGCATGAAGTTCCCCACTCCATGCACCATCCGCCTGATCAGCGGGCACGAGCACCTCAAGGGACTCATTTGAGAGCAGCATCCAACCGGTGTATCGGCGGGTTTGGCCTGCCGTTTCGCAGGTGAAACAAAATAGCAAAGACGAGAGGACGGTTTGGTGATAGCGTGCGTGTTGCGGTTCTGAAGGAAGACAATTGTCAACCGAAGAAGTGCAACGACGAATGTCACGATTTTTGCCCCCCCGTTCGAAACGGGCAAGAATGCATCATCATGGACGAACACACGGGCAAGCCTCACATTTCGGAGAGCCTGTGCATTGGGTGCGGTATTTGCATCAACAAGTGTCCTCACGATGCGTTGATCATCGAGAATCTGCCCAGTGAGTTGGAAACCGACATGGTTCACCGCTATTCAATGAACGGCTTCCGATTGTTCCGGCTTCCTACGCCGTCCAAAGAAAGCGTTGTGGGCATCCTGGGTCCAAACGGCATGGGAAAATCAACCGCCATCAGCGCCCTCTCGGGTCGTCTCATCCCCAATCTCGGGGATTGGCTCAATCAGGAGCCCGTTTGGGAGGACATCATTGACTCCGTCCCCAAAGGGGAACTTCGTGACTTCTTTATCGCCGTTCAAGAAGGCGAAATCAGTGTCGCCGTCAAGCCGCAAAACGTTGACCGGTTGCCCAAGCGGGTCAAGGGGACGGTTCGTCAACTGCTCGAGCGCGTCGACGAACGCAACTTGTTTGACGAACTGACGGTAGCCCTCGGGATCGACCATCTCTTGGACCGAGAGGTGCACCAACTGTCGGGAGGTGAATTGCAGCGCATGGCGATATGTGCAACCATTCTTCGCGACGCGGACGTGTACTTTTTCGACGAACCCTCCTCCTACCTTGACATCCATGAGCGTATGCGTATCGTCCGAATCATCCAGAATCTTGCTGAGACGAAACGGGTCATCGTTATCGAACACGATTTGGCGGTGCTTGACGTGCTCGCCGACCTCGTGCACATCGTTTATGGAAAGAAAGGCGCCTTCGGTATCTTCACACCTGCTCGCTCCACTCGTCAAGCCATCAACAGTTATCTCGACGGATTCCTGCCTGAAGAAAACGTTCGCATCCGAGACAAACCCATCAAATTCCAGCGCCATCAAGATCGTGTTGCTGAATTGGGCTCCACGGTCGTGAGTTGGGGCGAACTTACAAAGAAATTAGGGGACTTCCAACTCACCGCTGGCGAGGGCGCTGTTCATCGGTCCGAAGTTGTCGGTGTGGTCGGTGCGAACGGGACGGGAAAGTCCACCATGATCAAAATTCTCGCAGGCGAACACGAATACGACGAGGGGTGGGTCACCGCCGGCGCCACCATCTCGTACAAACCTCAACACATCGATGTTGATATCGACGGCTCGGTCCAGTTGTGGCTTGACAGCGAACTCGGACCACGTTGGCGAAGCGGTGAGTTCAACGTGAACGTGATCAGGGCCCTTGGCGTGGATCAATTGTTGCCCAAACGCGTCAAAAAATTGTCCGGAGGTGAGCGCCAAGCCGTCTCAATTGCCCTCTGCCTCGGGCGCGACGCCGACCTTTACCTGCTTGACGAACCCTCTGCCCACCTGGATGCCAACGCTCGGATGGAAGCGGCCAAGGCGATTCGGCGGACGATGGAAGCCAACGAAAAATCGGCCTTCGTTATTGACCATGACGTGTATTTCATCGACATCGTATCGGATTCACTCCTCGTTTTTGAGGGCGAGGGCGGCGTGAAAGGCAAAGCTACCGGCCCGTTCAATTTGAGGACGGGGATGAACCGCTTCCTTTCCGGTGTGAACGTCACGTTCCGGAGAGATCACGATTCAAGGCGGCCGAGAATCAACAAAAACGAGAGCCGGAAGGACCGTGAGCAACGAAACAGTGGTGACTATTATTCCTACGACGCTTGAAACCAGGTCCGAGGATTTCCTCGAGGTGATTCGGTGCCCGTAGGGCTTCCACCGAGAGGAGGACCCATGGGTCGCTCTCGTGGTCGCCTTTCGGCGAGCTCCCTAACCACCTACTTGCGATGCCCCCGCCAATGGCTCCTCGCGTATCAAGCAGGTCTCTCCGGTCCAAAACGTCCTTCGCAAATCCTTGGTGTGGTTCTCGAAGATGCGGTATGCGCATTGATGATGCATCATCCTCCTTCCGAGATCGACGGGCTCGAGGGCTTACGCCAATGGGCACAACCCTTGGTCGATGATCTCGCAGAAAAGGCTTGGAAAAGCGGTCGTGATGCGTGGGAGGCATCGTTGTGGAAAGCGGAAGGCACGGCGTGGGACGACATCACGATCGCCTCGATCAAAGACCGGATCAACGGAGGTCTTGCGCTTTTTCTCGAGGAGGTTGAGGCCTGTTTTGACAACAACGGAGGCCCCTATCTTGAGACCCAGCGCAAAGGGAAATCCCCCTTCACAGTGCCCTCGCCTGCATGGGGGAACGAACCGGTGTTCCCGCTTCCGGAAAAGGTCGCCGATGCCTCGTTGCGACGTTGGTCGTTCGCCGAATCCGCTTCATGGCAGTCCGGAACCGAACCGTGCCGTTGGAACGAAGCGTGGGAATGTGCTCGGCCTTGGTTCAAGGACCCGAGGGTCCACCAACCTCAGAGGTTGTACCATCCTGATGGCTGGGCATCGGGTGAACTTGACCTCGTTTTGCGCTGGGACGGACGTACCCGAATTGTGGATATCAAATCCGGGCGGTCCTCGTCGTTGTTTGCATCGTCTCTGGAACATCAATTGCGATTTTACGCGTGGCTCTGGCACGAAACTCACGGGAAAGAGACGGTTGATGGGATGGAAGGGTGGTACCTTGCAGACCCCGAAAGGGTGGCCTACTCCCCGCCGACAGCAGCTGAAATGGCTGGCCTTTCGACATCGTATCGGGCCACGCATGAAGCGATGCAAACCGCAGCAGAGGGCGTCTTGGTCTTCCCTGGCGCAGGTGGCGATGCTTGCAACGGTGAGCAAGCAGGTTGTGGATGGTGCTCGGTGTCCCAAGACGAAACCGGGGCTTGGTCAGGGCCTGAATTTTCGAAATGGTTAGGCTCTGCACCTCAAGTAAGTCTTTCTCCACCTTACGAAAAACTCGATTCTGTTCAAGGCCGCGTGACGGTTCGTGGTCGTCTCACCGGTGCGTGGGGTCCTATGCCGAACCACTTTGGTGAACCTGTTTTGGGGGCGGTCCTGGTCGTCGGCGATCAACACATTACCGTCGAGGAAAGCGAACCCGGTGCCTTTCAACACCTTCATGAATTTGTGGAGCAAGACGTGGTACTCAAAGACGCTCTTCCCGGGGTTTGGCGGGACCAAGCACGTCTCTATCTCGATGACCGCACCGCTGCTTTCTTGCAACCCGAATCCCCGGATGACAGGGATCAATACACCCGTTTGGGTCTGTTGAGAACACGGGCCAACGTCGCAGGGCGCGTGCTTTCGATCGGACAGCGTTCAGGTGTTCGTCTTGATGGAAAGCCATGGTCCATGCTTTCGTTGATTCTTTGGGACGGCACCCACCTCGCTGAGGTCGTAGCGTTTGGGCAGAGCATTTCACAACGCTTGCTTGCCCTCCAGCCCGGGGATGCCGTTGCGATGACGGGGGTCGAGCTGGGATGGCGAGGGGGCATTTTGCAACTGCGAATTGACAACCGCAAGACCCGAATTGAAACGCCTCGTACGCGTTGAAACGAGCCTCACTGAGGCTTCAAAAGGGGTGGATGGGGTACGCACCCCATGCCCGTCCACCGTGCAGTCACAGAACGCGATGTGGTCGGCCAGTACAACCGCCTCTCTGCCAGCCAAGCCAACACGTACCTTGCATGTCCAAGGATGTGGTTTTACGAAAAGGTGTACCGATTCAAAATGCCTCAAATTCCGGTGCTCTTCATCGGACGCGCTGTTGAAGAAGCGTTGTGCCGGGTGTTTCGTGATTCGCCAAGTTTGGTTTCTAAAACAGCACCATCCAACGCATTGGGGCCAAGTCCCTACTTGGAAGACGGGCAACCCGAGGTTGAAACTCACCCAGCATGGTCCGCTCGCAACCTGATGCCGCTCTTCCCGAACGAACGCCCATCAAGCAAGGAAGCCTTGAGGGAATGGGCCCATGCTCGATGTCGGGTCCATCTCCCACCAGCTCTTGAGCGCATGAAGGAGGCCTGGCAGAAGGACGAACGCCGTGCAGGGGATTGGAGCGAAGTTGACGAACAGGAATGCCTCATGATGGTTCTTAACGGCGTCAATTTCCACCTCGATGAGGTTGAGCGGTGTTTCCAAAACGGGGGTGGAATCGCCCTCCAACCATGGCGGGAAGGGCAACGACCACCCCACCCTGCACCGGACGGTTTCCCCTTTCCATCGTTCTCAGGAGGTCATCCTTTGGCCATCGACGGTGCGTTCACCTGGTCAGAAGCGTGGGAGGTGGCTCGGCCATGGTTTGTTGACCCCGATGCTCCCGGTTTCACGATGAACGCCGTTCATCCGAATCATTGGTTTCAGGGCGAATACGACCTGGTTTACCGTTGGACGGGTTCGCCCCGAATCGTTGACATCAAGGCCAGCCTGGGTGCAAACGATCGGTCAGGGGATTATGTTGAGCAAATGCGAGATTATGCCATGCTTTGGTACGTCACGCACGAGCGAAAGGAATCGGTTTCGGGTTTGGAAATTTGGTACTTGAAACATCCGAGTATCAAATCCATTCCTGTCCCGTCAATCAAAGAGTTGGAAGCGATCGAAGCCGATCTCGAACAGCTCTGGAAGCGGTTGCGAGAACGAGCACCCAGCATCGAGGAGTGCCCTCCGGAACCGAGGCCTGTCCGTGGATTTTCAGCAGGTGGCGTGCCAGCCGATGCTCCCGATGAGCGCCGATGCGTTCGTTGCGATTGGCGAGAGGTTTGTCCGGGGGGTGAAGGTCCTGAACAACCCTCAGTTCCCTCTTCGTATCAGCTTCCGGGGACCAGCACTATGACGCTGTTCGAACCCATCGGTTCCTTGGATCCGCGGGTCACGGTGCGTGGAGAAGTGTTCACGGTAGGCTCTCAAATTGGCACACGCCCACAAATCGTCCACATCAAACAGGAAACCTACGATGCACAGATTCAAATTGTCGCAAAGGAGGACAGCGATGGTCAACCAACGGTGGCGTTGGAATTGGAACGGGGGGCGCCTTTATTGGTCAGAGACGCCGTATTTTCAGTCAATTGGAAAGGTGAAATTGTGCTCAAAATCGATCCGCTGGCGAAGGTTGAGCGAGACACCGACCCGAGCGAAGCCTCGAGCAGCCTTTTTGACAAACAAGCCAAACACAACATCGCCGGTATGGTGGTCTACACGTACGAAAAAAGCGGTGTTGGGAAAACCGGCAAACGCTGGTCGCGTAAGGGCATGATGGTGATGGATGCTTCGGGAGCAACGAAAGTTGAGGGTTGGGCGGATGATTGGAACCCTCAATACGACCTCGTCAGCGTGGGGGACACCGTTGCTCTTGCGAACCTCGGTTTGGATGCGTGGGCAAGCGAGGTTCGAGGCGACTACACCCGGCAGTCAACCTTGCAAATCATTTCGAGGGTGGACCGTTCAACCGCCTGAAGAGATTGTTGTGACACGTAAACTCACGGAGGATGTTAGCGGTGTCGAATGCGGCAGCACAGTCCCTTCGTAGCTCACGATAACCATGGATGGGAGCCAGTCCGTCAATTGGAGCGCCTCTCGAACACTGGTTCCGGGTTCAACCGACACCACCTTTTCCCCTTCCCGACCGTGAAAGCGGACATCCATGGCACAACCGTGAATCATCATGCTTATGACCGTCGCGCAAAAGCCCCATGACAGAGCCGAGGTCGCATAGCCCGGTATTGCGGTGGATTCGAAATCCACTGTCCCTTGGACGCGGGGGTTCAAATCCCTCTCTCGGCGCTCTCCATCCTTCCTTTTTGCTGGTCCATGCGGTCTACATGTAAGAGGCATCGTGGCTCGAAGTGAGTTCCTTCACGAGGTCTTCCGTCGATTCGGGCGCCATTTTTTCCAGACGTTCACGCAGCCATGCTCCTCCGTGCTCAGGAAGTTTGAGACCGAGGTCAAACCAACGGTCAAGATGTTCGATGATTCGCTGAGAGGCCATGATGTCTTGACTGGAGCCGATGGTTGTGCCGATCACGCAGGCGGAGTTCATGTCGTACAGCGGGCCGGTTGAAGCGAGCATCGCTGCGAGTCCGAGCGCGCCGGTTTTTGGCTCGTCCCTGCGCACATCAACGCCTGAGCTTTCGAGGTCCACCCTGTAGGCAGACGAACTGGCTACCGCAAAGGTCTCTTTCCGGTCAGCTGCCGTTTTGTAACCCGCTAGAACCACCAGAGACTCGACGTCTTGACTTTTGAGAAAGGTCATGATTTGGCGTGCGATGGCGCCATGGAGAGACATGTCAACCGGTTGAACAGCACCGGTGAGGGTGAGGAAACGCCTGCCTCCGGGCGTTTGGATTTCGCTGAGCGAGATGTGGGGGGGTGTGAGAAGACCGTCTTCATCGAGATTTGCTTGAGGGGGGAGGGCATCGATGTGCAAGCGGGCCAACTCAACGGTTTCGTTCAGTTCCCTCATCGATTCAACGGCGACCTTACCGAGATTGCCAATACCAGGGAATGCAGCAAACACGAGTGCTCCGGGCGGCAGAGAATCATGGCCGTTACGCCATTCAACATGAAGGGTCATGAAGACCTAAACCCAGCAAATCGCGTTATAATGTTTGACATCAAAGCGTTGCTCTGGAACATGTTTTGATGGGGAGGTGCGTGTGCGGTCACTCCTCTTCTTCCCTGTGCTCGCTTTCCATTTCTGCAAGACTTGGGAGGGTGGGAATGGACGAAGGCCATGCCTCGGATTCCACCTCGTTCATCTTTCGTCGAAGTGCAGCACGATGGTCCTCAGGTGACCACTTGAGGGGTGCGGCAGCTTGGGCGGTTTCGCCGCATTGAGGACACACGGTCTTGAGAGAGAACGCCTTACACGTAAGGCATTGTTGCATGCGTTGGCGAGCCACGATCTCACTCCCTCGTGGCGACGGCCTCGCCGCCCGCCGCTTTCATGTGTTTCAGAACGGCTGCCGTTGCTTGTTCCCACATGGATTCGGCGACCTTGAAATCGGGAGCCTTCAGTTCCAAGCGGTAGTTCGGTGCGCCATCGTAGAAGCACTTCACATCGATTTCTTCTTCTTCGTTTGAGAGTGCTTCGGCGGCTTCAAGCGCCTCTTGAATCACCTTGACGCCGTGGACGTCGTTAATGCTCAACTTGAGCGTTCCTCGGACTTCAACGAACGGAGGAATGATGTTTTCGACGGCCAACTCCACAAAGGAAGCCAACCATTCGCCTTCGAAGCCAGCGTTTTGTAAAGCACCTTCCTGAAGCGCAGCCTCTTCAAAGGCAGCATAGAGGGTTCCGAAGGCTTCGGATAGTTCGCTTGCACGTTCGCTCACAGCGTTTTCGTCCCACTCGACCTTCTCCCCAAGCACCTTCAACAACTGATGAGCTCGTTGTTCGTTTTTCCATTCTTGGAGGCGGTCTCGTCTTCGCTCTTCGGAGACCGATTTGAGCGAGAGCTCAAGCGAAGTCCCGTCGCGGCGCGTTTTCATCACTTTGCAAATGACACGCTGTCCTTCGCGAACGAAGCCTCGGATATTTTTGACCCAACCAGAGGCGATTTCACCAATGAAGATGAAGCCCTCAATGCCGGGGTATTCGTCTAGGGTGACATAAGCCCCGTTTTGCTTGACGGTGGTGATGCTCGCAACGACAAGTTCCCCTTCTTCGGGGGTTGAAGTGGTTTCGTTGGACACGGAGGCTCAGCCTCCTCATTCCAGTGTTTCTACAACGGTGCAGCCGACGAGTTGCGCCTTGCCACCGGATGGTTTGGTCAACGTGGCGCTGCAGACATCGCAGGCAATGGAGGTGGTTGCTCTGGAGAAGATGGTGGATTCGTTCCCGCAGTCGCGGCAACTCACTTTCAAGAATTGATTGGTCATTCATTTCACCTCAACGGTCGATCAGTTCGAACTTCTTCGCACGCTTGCAAGGAGCGTAGTGAGCCTTGCCCGTTTCCGTGCATCGGTAGAGAATGTTGACGCGCTTGGTTGGCTTTTCGCGACCGTCGGGTTTTGGACGAGGGAAACCGCGGTAACCGGCCATCACACGACGGAACCGTCGCTGTCCCCAACGCAGTTCAGAAGCACGCTTTTTCTTCACGCGCTCCACGGTGTGGAGGGTGTGCTTGCCAGCCGAGGGGCTGTATCGCTTCACTTGACGAGGTCGCTTCACCATAAGAACACCTAAGCGTTCAGCCCACAGAGGTCGGGTATTTATGCCCTCCGCCATGCGATTTGCCCTCTTCGAACCACGTCGGGGGCTTGAACGGGATTCTCTATAAATCCCTCCAACTTCCAGACACCATGGAAGAAGCGACGCAAGCCTTCGTTTTCTTCTGGTGTGCAGGATTGTTGTTTTTGACAGGTTCCCTGCTGGCTTTCTTCTCGAAGGGCGCGCTTCAGCGCAAATTAGGAGCGGCCTTCCTGACCGTTGGCTTCCTTTCCCTGCTCATCACGCCTTGGACAGCAAGTGCCTCTCCATCAAGCGCTTTCGGGCACCTTCTCGGGAGCATTTTGGGCCCTTCGGTGTTGCTTGGCGTGGGTTTCTATCAGATCGGCTTCTCGGGCAACGTCCCGGTGGGCCGTCTGTCTGCAACAGACCGCCGACTCGGTGTAGCCATGGTCGTTGCTGGCGTCGTTTGGTTTGAAGCCATGCACTGGTGGACGCTCACGCCAACGTACCCGGACGAAGTCAACCGCTCCTGGTTGATTTTCTGGCCCACCATGCTTCTCTTTGGATTCGCTCTTGCTTGTGGCATGTATGCTTTGGTCGGTCAAGTGGGCGACCGCCGTGTCCGCGAGCAACGTTTGATGCTCGTGGTTGCCTCGTTTTTGATGGCCTTGATGGTGATGGGGTTGACGATGGACGGGCCAAGTTTGGCCAAAGAGCGCTTTGCAGCGGAATTATTGCTCGCAGCAGCGGATTTGTTTGGTGTCCTCGTTGGAGCGGCGATGGCCGTTCTTTTCTTCGCTGTGGTCCTGTATTTCTACGAATCAACCCATGTCCCCGTCCATTTGCCTGCTCCCACCGAAGAACAGCTTCAGCAGGCAGAACGCATCATCGCCGGCAATATCTCGGGAGGTGAGGAGGAATGAATGCATCAAATCAAAGCGCCAGTTTCGTTCGTACGGCTCTTTGGTTCACGGTACCAACGCTGATTCTCGTGCTGAGCGTTTGGTGGTCAACGTCCGCTTCGGTCGAGACCGGCGTTGTTCGATTTGTGAACGCCATGCTCACCTCATTTACCTTGGTGTCCTTCATGCTCCTCGTCACGCTTTTTGCTTATGGAGATGCCCGTAGGCGGCCAACAGCTCCGCTTGCGGGGATGGTTTTCCTCGTTATGGCGGGGGTTGGCCTCACGATGTTTTTCCTCTCACAGGGAGATCTTTTGATGGAAGAAAACGCCTCGGTTCGGGCACAATTCCTCTCCAATATCGTACGTTTTGCCACAACTTCTGCCGCGCTTGTCCTGGCGACGGTCGTGGTTGGTGGCACCTTGCTGGCTTCCCTTCTCAACACCCCTGTTCGGACGATCGTTTTCGAGGAAGAGTGATTTTCACTCCTCTCCATGCATGCCGCTGATTTCATAAGGGGGAGGTCGGTGGCCGAATCGTTCAGGTGAGCGTA
>Ga0181603_10000036_pt1 | contig 94814 bp, 98 predicted proteins | sample 041ome_13_FD_148633 | JGI IMG/M metagenome (GOLD analysis project Ga0181603, IMG submission 148633) | Coastal salt marsh microbial communities from the Groves Creek Marsh, Skidaway Island, Georgia - 041409US metaG (spades assembly) | ecosystem: Environmental > Aquatic > Marine > Intertidal zone...
AAAATTTCCTTTTGAGTTTCATCAAGGTCATCTTTAGCTAAGATAACCGTTAATGATTCCACAAAACGTTCAAATATACCTTCTGAACAGGATACAGGGATAGCAGTGTATTGATTCGGGTCGTAAGCATCAATATTATCAGTAATCCATGTATGTATATAGTTACCGCGTTCGGTATTGTTCCATTGTGAAGACCATACATAGGCAAATGTAGACAATACCATTATTATAACCAATTTATTATGTATAAGCTCTTGACTTTTTTCATCTTCTGCAAACTTTTTTATTACTAAATCAAACCCGATTAGTTTGTTAGTTTTTTCTGGTTCAGCAAAACCTTTTATATGTTCATCAAAAGCTATTCTACTAACACGTTCTATTTCCTTTACAATATGTTCTCTATTTTCACGGGTTCTTATAGATAATAACTTCCCATCTTTAAAAAAAGGATTTTCTTCATTTAAATTTATAAGATATTTATTTATAGTTTCAATATATTTTTTTATATTAATTTTTGTAAATTTATTATGAATTTGATAACACATATCAGTTCCTGTTGATCCAATTCTAAATTCGTCGTCAAATTCTTCATAATTAAATTCGTCGTCAAATTCTTGGTTAAATTCGTCGTCAAATTCTTGGTTAAATCTTCTTTCAATAGCTTCAATTTGAGTAGGTAAAAAATCTCTACTATTGTTGGCAATAAGTCCAGAATTTGTAAACATATGCTGCATACTGGTTTCATCATTTATATTCCACCTACTTATATCTTGATTAAAATTAAGTGCACTAAAAAACATTTCCCGCATATCGGTTACATTACTTACATCCCAATTACCTATATCTTGATTAAAACTGCGTGCATTATTAAACATTCCCTGCATATTGGTTACATTACTTACATTCCAATTACCTATATATTGATTAAAACTGTGTGCGTCGTGAAACATTCCTGTCATATCGGCTACATTACTTACATTCCACCTACTTATATCTTGATTAAAATTAAGTGCACCGCTAAACATATTGGCCATATCGGTTACATTACTTACATCCCAATTACTAATATCATAATTAAAATCAGGATCATTATTAGCTAATTCAGACATATCAGTTATATTGCTAACATCCCAATCCTGTATACCGTCACCCGGAATATACTGTACCCAAGTACCAATACCAGAATTGTTATTCCAATTATCAATTGCCTCTGCGAAATGTTCATCTATTAAAAATTTTATATTATCATATTTTTCAATTAGGAGTTTTACTATTTCATATGGAAAATTAACTTCTTCTTCTTCTTCTTCGTCTTCTGCAATATAATTTCTCATTTTTTCTTCTTGTTCTGCTGCAGCTCTTGCAGCAATTATAAAAGGGGTTTCATCATAATTATTAACTACATTTACATCTGCTCCTTTTTCAATAATTTTGTTCATTATATCAAGATGAATTAAACGTTTTGCATCACCAAGAGTAGTATATTTGTCTTCAGAAATATAGCTATTTATACATACGATTAGCATTGTATTACCATTACTATTCTTTTTATTTACATTAGCACCTTTTTCTAAAAGTAAGTTAGTAATATCATATTTTTTCCTTATATATGAAAACATAAGAGGGGTATTACCTAATTCATTTGTTATAAAATCTATATCAACACCATTTTCTAATGCTTTTTCAATTCCACTAATATTATTATTACGAATAGCATTTATCAAGGCTATTTCATCATCAGTATATATCACTCCTCCCTTTTGTTTTTTAGAACGATTTTTTCTAAAAGCTTTTTTATTTCTTTTTTGTGTTGCCATTATAATATTATTAGAAAATAGTATAATAATTTATTTTTTATAATTACGATAGCGGTTAATCCAAACTTGGTAATCATAATGTGACATACATTTACCCGTATGAGGGTGTTCATGCTCACAATCTTCAGGGCAAGGTGCATTAAATCCAATATTAGCCCATGTTTCTTTATAATTGCGATTATTTTTTTCAGTAATAGTCATTTTAACCTGAGGTTTGTGATACAATTTGTTGAATTTAGTAGATTTATCGTTATACATATAAGCGAATAAGATAAATATAAAATCTGAACAAATATATAATATGAAAATAAATAAATGTACATACTGTAAAGAAATAGGACATTATATAAATAACTGTAAACATCCAGCAATAAATATTCTACATAATAAAATTCGTAAAGATGCAGTAATACATATGTATTCTATGGTAAAACACAATTTTAACTATTTATTGTATTGTTTCATTTCATTAACGCCCCAAGAAATACGTGTGTTGCTATATAAAAATGATTATAACTCAAAAATAGCAATATACCCATCTAAAACAGATTTACAATTATATTATCAGTATTTGGATGAGGTATATTCATTTATAAATAAGGAACATATTAATATCCCTTATATAGATAATACCGAATTATGGAATTATGCAAGTGAAATACAACGTAATACTGAATTACAAAACATACTGAATATTTATATAGATATTGTAAAAATATCCCCGAGACCATATTGTTATGATATTAACATGCATTATGTGGAATCCCATACACTAATATACGCTGAAAATTGTGCTATATGTTTAGATTCGCTTCAAAAAAATAATATATGCACATTGAACTGTCATCATAATTTTTGTATTAATTGCGTCAAATTATATTTGACCGGATTGTATAAATATCACGATGATAGAAATGAATATTATCCGGACTGTCCATTATGTAGAACCTATATTTCATTTATCAATATCGATGATGGAGAGTCATATGTATATTTCGATGAAACATTTTGTAATAGATTTATGCCTGATTATTTTAATCAAATTATGAATAATGAAACAATAATTACACACAATTATGAAAATCCATTTTATTATTTTATTACACCGGATGAAGAGGTTTATGAAAACGACGATATAGATAGCCCATACCATCATCCAATACTCATGCATAGCCATTATGATTTATATGAAAGGCTGGGTAAATGTATAGGATATATAATTAATAATATCTATGCGAGAAAATTATTACAATCATGGTTATTTTTTATTTATATTGTGCAATTTGTATTAAAACATAAAGAAGACATACTTGAATTATATTATAAATATTCTCCAGAGCATTGATGGAAATTTGTAAATTATATTTAGATAGTTCTGGGTTGTATATTGGGTGGCATATGTTGGTTAGATTGTCCAATATCATCCATACGTTTTTGTTGTAACGTATCCAATGTAACATCATTAGAAATTTTGTCAGGTTTATAATTATCTGGCGGGGTATTAATAAGATTCATATCATTTTGTACAGATATATAATTATATAATGGTCTTGCTTTTCCATTCCCCTTTGCACTTAATTCATCTGGAGTCATATCATAACTGGTAAATTTTTCAGACATTATATTGGTTCCACCACTTGATGCCGTCAGAAAGTATCCACTTGGCTCAATATTTGGTTGCATATTAGCAGACATAGTATTTTTAATTTGAGGGTGCAAATGTTTAATAATATCATCTCCCATAAGAACCCGATACTGTTCTTTTATAATTAATAATGATGGAACACTATGTATATTTGGTGGCATGATAACCTTACCACCATTTTCAAGAGTAATGTATGTTTGTCCATTAGATGGATCACGAGAACGTTTATCGATACAAATAAAACTGATTTTATCGGTCAAGTTACTTTTGACTAAAGTTTGTATAATATTTTGTGAATGTTTGCAATAATTACTATAATATAAAATATCCATTAATGAATTTATATTATACTGAAAAAAATGATTTTACAAATAAACGGATTTAGTTCATTGAACCGGTACACATAGAATGTAATAATCTATTCTGGAAATAGAAAATAGCATAACCTAATGCAATAGAAATAGTTTGGAAGTAGAAATCGGAACCCTTGTTTTTAGAAATACCAACTAACAAAGAAGATATTAACAAAACAGCAAGGAGAACAAATCCTAAAACAGATAAAAGCCAGAAGTAATCGCAGAATTTGCGGTCAAGAGGACCAAAAAGAGTTTCCATGATGTCAGCCATATTGGTGATTATAAACTATGAAAAGAAAAAATATACTAAATAATTTAAGTTATAGAAACAAATTCAAATAACATAAAAAAATATAGTATAATTTATATACTACATCATGGATAATACCACAGTATGGAAAGTAATAGACAAATATTTTGATAATAATCCACAATCTTTAGTAAGACACCACACCGAGTCTTACAATGATTTTTTCAAACAAGGTATATTTCAAATATTTAAAGAAAAGAATCCAATAAAAATCCAAACACGTTATGATGAAAAAATAGATGATTATAGGTCACAATGTATTATGTATTTGGGTGGAAAAGATGGAAATAAAATATATTTTGGAAAACCAGTTATTTATGATGATAACAATGCCCATTTTATGTATCCAAATGAAGCAAGGTTACGAAATATGACATATGGAATGACTATACATTATGATGTAGAAATAGACTTTATAGATATTTTGGAAGATGGGGAACAACCAACTATAGTTGGTACAGAAGATACGATTCCAGAGGATGATGAAGAGAATCAAGAAGCAGAAGAAAGCAAAACAGAAGGCGGTGCGGGTCCTATACGTCGTAAACAGGCAAAACGAACAATAGTGGATTTAACACCAGCGGAAGCTGCATTATTTAAAGAAGCAACCTCAAAATCTATGATAACATCCAATACACAAAAACGTACAATTACATTGGAGAAAATATTACTTGGTCGTTTTCCAATTATGGTACAATCCAACCATTGTATATTATCTGGATTATCAAAGGAAATTCGTCATACTATGGGTGAATGTTCTAATGATTTTGGTGGATATTTTATTATTGATGGTAAAGAGAAAACCGTAGTTTCTCAAGAAAAGTTTGGTGATAATATGTTATATATACGTGATGTACATGATGATACTTATTTATATTCAGCAGAAATAAGGTCAGTGTCAGAAAATGTATCAAAACCGATGCGTACCATGTCCGTGAAAATAATGGCACCTACAAATGCATTTACATTTAAAAATATTGTTGTTGATATACCAAATGTACGTAAACCAGTACCATTATTTATTGTATTTAGAGCATTGGGTATAATTAGTGACAAGGAAATAATTACAATGTGTCTTCTTGATTTAGATCAGCACGCAGATTTGGTTGATTTATTTATACCATCCGTGCATGATGCAGGAGGAATATTAAATAAAGTAAATGCATTAAAATATATTGCAACATTAACAAAGGGTACAACGGTAGCACATGCATTGGAAATATTATCAGATTATTTCTTACCGCATGTTGGTGAGATGAATTTTATCCAAAAAGCCTATTATTTGGGTCATATTGTATTACGATTGATGTTTGTATTCACGGGAAGTGAACCACCGACGGATAGAGATAATTTTAAATACAAAAGAATAGAATTAGTTGGCACATTAATGTACGATTTGTTTAGAGAATATTATTCCATCCAGCAAAAACATATAAGTTCTGCATTAGAACATAAAATATTCTTCAATCAGTCACTCTATGCGGATAATTTATATGGATTAATTCAAAAAGAAAAGGGAGTCTTTAATGAACGTATAGTAGAGGCAGGATTTAAAAAGGCATTTAAAGGGAATTGGGGTGCACAAACACATACTAAGAAAATTGGGGTTGTCCAGGATTTAAATCGGTTATCACATAATAGTATGTTAAGTCATTTACGTAAAACGAATTTACCGTTAGATGCCAGTGTAAAAGTGATAGGTCCACGTGTACTACATAATACTCAATGGGGATTTTTTGATCCAATTGATACTCCAGATGGTGGTAACATTGGTATACATAAACATTTGGCAATTACTACATATATAAGTCAAGGATATTCCCGTGAAATAATTATTAATTGGTTACGCGAAAAGGTAGGTATGAAATTATTGGAAGAATGCACACCCAAATTATTATCATCTTTAACAAAGATAATTATTAATGGGTATTGGGGAGGTGCAGTATATGAACCATTGGAAACCGTACAAAAGATCAAATTATTTCGTCGTAATGGATTATTACCGATATATACAAGTGTTTCATTTGATATCAAAATGAAAACGATATATATATACACGGATTCAGGTAGAGTATGCCGTCCTATATTTTATCGTGATGATGATACCAACAAGATGTCGTATGACAATGACAAGATACAAAAATACTTAGATGACGATAAATTTTCATGGAATCAATTAATTACAGGATTTAATGAGAAAAAAGTCCAAGATTTTAATCCAAATGGATATAAATTTTATGAACTTCATGAATTATATGAGAATATAGAGGTTGAATCTAATCCCGCAAAATTAGCAAGATTTCTACAAGATAAGGCGATTATTGATTATATTGATCCAAATGAAACAGAGGGTTCGTTTATTGCAATGAATGCAGATGAAATAGAAAAAGATAAACAAAATAGACATACTCATGTTGAAATGCATGAATCTCTCATTTTTGGTACAATGTGTAATTTAATTAATTATCCAGAAAATAATCCAGCAGTTCGTAATTCATTCTCCTGCGGTCAAAGTAAACAGGCAACATCTATGTATCATACAAATCATCAAGTGCGAATGGATAAAACAGCAACAGTACTTGTATCTGGTCAAAATCCATTAGTAAAAACAAGATACTTGAAATATATTAATAATGAAGAAAACCCATATGGCGAAAATACAATTGTTGCTGTTATGTGCTATACTGGTTATAATGTAGAAGATGCAATATTAGTAAATGAAGGTGCATTAAAACGTGGTATGTTTAGAACAACCTACTACAGTACATATGAAATGCACGAAGAAAAAAGTAGTTCAGGGGAAGATACCAGTGAAAGTACCTTTTCAAATATAGAAAAACAACATAATGTTGTTGGTACAAAAATTGGATATGATTACAGTAAATTAGATGACCATGGTTTGATTGCAGAAAATACGGAAGTTGATGATAAAACAGTTTTAATTGGAATGGTGTCATCAAGTTCCGCTAATCCAGATAAAAATATGGATGCATCAAAAACACCAAAAAAAGGACAACTTGGAATTGTTGATAAAACATTTATAACAGACGGCGAAACTGGAACACGAATTGCCAAAGTTCGGGTTCGTGAAGAACGTATACCAAATCTTGGTGATAAAATGGCGTCCAGAGCTGGACAAAAGGGAACAATTGGGTTAGTTATCCCTGAACGTGATATGCCATTTACTGCAGATGGTATTCGCCCTGATTTAATTATTAATCCCCATGCTATCCCCTCTCGTATGACAATTGGACAATTTGTGGAAACCATTACAGGTAAAGCAGCTGCAATGTATGGTGCTACTGGTGATTGTACAGCATTTGTAAATAATGGTTCAAAAATTGGCATTTTTGGAGACTTATTATCAAAATCAGGTTATCATTCAAGTGGAAATGAATTATTATATAATGGAATGACTGGTGAACAATTAGAAACTGAAATATTTATAGGACCAAACTATTATATGAGATTAAAACACATGGTTAAAGATAAAATTAACTATAGAGCACGTGGACCAAATACTCAATTAACACGACAAGCAGTTAGTGGACGTGCAAATGATGGTGGTTTACGTATTGGTGAAATGGAACGTGATGGTGTTATATCACACGGTGCTACTGCATTCCTGAAAGAATCAATGATGGAACGTGGTGATAAATACAAGTTAGCTATATGTAATACAACTGGACAAATCGCTGCTTATAATTCTGCCAAAGATTTCTTCTTAAGTCCATTAGCCGATGGACCAATTAAGTTTAATGACACGATAGATATAAACAAAATGAGGGTAGAAACAATAAGTAGATATGGTCGTAATTTCAGTATTGTAGAAGTACCATATTCATTTAAATTACTAATGCAAGAATTACAAACGATTAATGTACAAATGAGAATAATAACCGATGACAATATTGACCAATTTGATAGCATGAATTATTCAAATAATATCAAATTATTAACCAAAGATATTTTATCATCTCCTGATTCTATTATTGAAGCAATAAAAAAGAATATTAAACCCAGAAAAGAAACTAATATACAACCAACTCCTGAAAGTATACAATCATCTCCCGAAGCCAACAATACAGAGGTTTCGCCAGAGTATGCCCCTGATAGTCTCGGTTATCAACTAACACAGGAGGAAACAGATAAACTTGCAAAGGAACAACAAGAATATTATGCGGCTAATCCAGATTCTCCTGTTTATAACCCGTTTACAGATGATGAATCATCTCCACAATATCCTCCCAATACTACATCTCCACAATATCCTCCCAATACTACATCTCCACAATATCCCCCCAATACTACATCTCCACAATATCCCCCCAATACTACATCTCCACAATATCCTCCCAATAGTAGACCACCATCTCCAGATTACCCACCCGACTACCAGAGGATGAGTGGTGGTAACAAATATAATGTCGGTGATTCTGTATTATTTAGAGGATGTAATAATCCCAAACAATTGTGGAATATTAAAAATATTGGCGATAAATTTATTACGATTCATGCTGAAGACGGGTATGAAATGGATCCTAATGATAGAATTAAAGTAGTTACTATGTTTGATATATATAAACCAGGTAATTTTTCTTATAATAATAATCCATCATCACAATTATATAATACTCCAGTTCAACAACAGCCTATTGTTCAGGTACCAGAAACAACAACAACACCAGCAATTAATATTAAAATTGTAAATGGTAATGATAATATGCCAGAGCAATCTGGTAATGATATGATACAACAAAATGACAATAATATTGTGGAAAATAACAACACATCCCTGATAAAAATGAATACTCAAACAGAACCCGACACATCAGCACCAGTAAATGCAATTGATTTTAACAGTGGGATGATAATTAAGAAAGTGCCTTAATTTTTTATACAAAAATACATTATATTATATAAAAATTATAATATAATTCATAAAAAATGTACCTGTTCAGGTTGCAGAAATACATATGTAAAAAATTGAAAAAAATGTGACATATATAATAATATTTAAATCAGCATACATATTTAAGTAATATAATCAATTATGGCAGAAGGCGCAGTATTCATTTTATGTTTTGGCATATTGATGGTTGTATTGATGGCAAGATCAGTATTTACTCCAATTGATAGAAGCGTAACACCTACAAGAAACAGATAAAATTGCGAAAAATAATATTATATGTAATTAATAAAAAATTGATTTTTTTTATTAACAAATATAAAGTATCAAATATTAGTATATACAATGAGTAGTTCAAATAAAATTTTATCTGTTTATAATTCCAGAAATACATTGGTGAGTATAGCAAGAACTAAAGGATATAATGCAGATGATTATGATTCATTTAGTATTAATGAAATAGATGCTATGTATAAAAACAATCAATTAGATATGTTACTTTCACATAACGAAACTGAACGTAAAATTTACATTAAGTATTATTTAAAAGCTAAACAAATAAAAAAGCAGGATTTGGATGATATAATTGAAGACTTATACTTTATTGATAATGTATTAAAAAAAGAAGATGTATTGGTAGTTGTAACTGAGTTTGAACCAAATGATACTATTATTGCAAAAATAAAGTATTTATTTGAGCATGATGATATATTTATTGTGATACATAACATAAAACGTCTTCAATACAATATTTTAAATCATTCTTTAGTACCAAAATCAAGAATATTAACAACACCAGAAGTTGAACAATTAAAGAAGAAATATAACCTTCAATCTGTGAAACAACTACCAGAAGTATCCAGGTTTGACCCACATTCCTTAGCAATGTGTTTACGCCCAGGAGAAGTTTGTCTATATGAACGAAAAAGTCCAACTGCCATGAATATTGATTATTATAGAGTATGTGTATAACTATTTTAGGCAGCTAATATATATCATGACAAATCTAAATTATAGTAATTATACTTTTTTTAATGCAAATAAAAAGGATAATAATACCAATAAAGAAGATATAGTAGAAGGAATAGCTAATTTTTGTAAATTAAATCGTTCTTATAATAATCAACGACCAGACCTTTGGAGGAATTTAGATGCAGCATTAAATAGAGAAGGTCAATTAAAAGATGACTTATTAAATGCAAACAAAGCTAATGATGGAATTACAGATGCAAATCCAACTGGTGATAATACAGGTGCTATATTTAACGAAGCTGGTGATAAAGCAATGGAGTTTGGAAAAATTCATATTTTTTCAGCTGATTTAAAACAATATTTTGGTATTAAACCCGTTGATACAGATGGTATATTTCGCACATTGCCACCTGAATTAACTGATAATCCTGATAAATATATTTTTGCATATCAAGACGACGCTGGTAAATACTGGAAAACAATATTTAATAAAGTTGGTGAAAATACAAAAGAAGGTTTCCGTGATAAATCTTCCACAGAAAAAGTTGCGGTAAAAGGAAGAACACTGAATGTGGAACTAACAGATCAAATTAACTCTGCTCAATCAGGTAGTGATGGAAGTGGTCGTGATGGTAATGGTAAACTTACAAATACTGAATTCAAAAATTCTGGTGCAGAATTACGATATAATGCTATGAAACTAATTTATAATAAGTCAGTTACGAATACAGTTTTAATGAGTGTTGGTGTAATAGCTTCCTTATATTTTATTGCAAAAAACTGAATAATATAATATGATTATTTGTTATACATATTATATGAATATTGATGATAAACATGACATGAATATGCAAAAAAATGATAATACTAATTTTTTTTATCAAAGAACCATATTAAATAGTTTGAATTTATCTGTAGGTATTTTAATTACTGCTGTTATGATATTTAGAATGAAAAAATGATATCACTATAATATATAAAATGCCTACACTAACTGAAGAAGAAAAAAAAGAATTATACTCAGCTGATGTTCAAAAAAGTGTGTATATACAACGACAAACAAGTAATATTAGTGATGTAAATTTATTATTAATCATATTGTATTATGTATTTTTGAGCTATTATACGTATTATACATATGGGTCATTTAGGTACAGTACACAATATTATAAAAAGTTGATAATGATACTGTTATTGTTCGCTTATCCGTTTATCATTTATCCAATCCAATATTATGTATATAATTTTGGTAAGTACCTAATAAGTTTAGTATACAATAATATTTATGAGACAAATGATTGGTAAAAAAATAGATACATATTATAATATAAGGTATAATATGCAAAATAATAATTATCATACCTATGATAAAAATAATAATAAAAAAAGTAAAGATAATATCATTATTGAAGGGTTAGATAATAAAGAAAAGATAGATATAGTATCGTCTAATTATAAATCATTTAATGGAGTATATGCTGATTATTTGAAATGTAGTGCACCAAATAATATTGCATGTGCAAAATTACAAACGGAATATGATACGCAAACAACCAAAGTGAATAATCTGGAAAATGAATATAATAAACAAGATAAAATACATACTGATTGTACTAATTTAAAAACCCGATGTGGAATTATTAATACTCGTATAAATGAAACTCAAGAATTTATAGATGGTTTAAATAAAAAAATGAAAGGTAAACAAACCGAACATAATTCTTTTAAAGAGGTTACTCCAGTTGAATCTACAGCGGATTATTTAAAAACAAATAATATAGATATATGTGATAATATTGATTATTCTAATAAATTGGATAATTTAATTGATTTAAAAAAAACATATAATAGCAATAAAGATAGTACAAATAAATTAATAAGCAATAAAGAAGAAGATATTTTTAATAATGATAAAGAATTAATTGTTAGTGAAAACAATATTGCTGCATATGAAGCAAATAGAGAGAAATATTATCTAAATAGTAAAACTAATTATGATGAAGCTAAACGTACAAGAAAACATTGTTGGCGTTCGTGTAGCGGGTGGGGGCCATGGAGGAGGTGTAGTGTGAATTGTAGGAGTGTTCAAGCGCATAATGCTCATTGGCAAAATCATTATAACAATCTAGGTAAACAATGGTCGGATAAAGCACAGGTGGAAGCGGAAGAAAAAAAGAAAGAAGAAGAAAACAAAAAGAAAATAGAAAATGTTGGTGCAACACATAAAGAAGAAAAGTTAAGATTAGAAAATAATATCAAAACTATAAATACAAATATTGAAACCAATAAAACAAATATGAATACTCTTAAAAATGACTGTTCAAGACAAATGCTTAATGGAATTAACAAGATTAGTAGTGATATAGAAGATAAAATAAGGTCTAAACAATCCACAGAAGTAGAATATAAAGATATATGTAACAGTAAACAAATAAGCTGTGATAAAGAATATGCAGTTTTTCAACCAATTAAACAAAATTATAATAATGAAAAGTTAGCTCAGGCAGATTTAAAGAATCGTCATGAAATTTGTGTAGACCCTTTAAGAAATGATTGTAAAGACCTTTATAATGAGTATCGTAGTTCTAATAAAAATACACAAATATCTACATCCATTGTAGAAAAATACCAAAATTATAATAATAATGATACTGCACCACAAGTGCATGAAAAAATAAAATCTAATTATACAACAGTTCAAGGTGATTTTAACAAATTAAAAATAAATGAACAAGAGATGAATATCAAATTAAATAAAAATAGTTCAGTATATGAGTCACCAATAGATAAGCATGACAAAGAGATTTATACAAATTTATTATTAACAGCTTTTGCAACATCATTAGTATATGTACTTTTTGTAGAAATGTGAGAACAATATTATATGCGAATATCATATAATATTATTTAGTAATGTCCTATAGTTCCTACAATAATGAAACTCCTCTTGATTTAAACAATGTACGTAATGTAGAAGGATTAACTGATGTCGCTGGCATGGATAAAAAATTAGACGAAATAAAGTCAAGAATAGCAGACTTTGAAAATAAAAAACAGTTAATTGTAAAAAATTCAGGTATTGAAGAAGGTATGACACTTGGAGAAAGTATTACCACAAATGAACAATTACAACGTAATCCTAAGTATAATAAATATATTATACCAAATGATAAAAAACGAAAAAATATGGTAGATGTACGTATTGATGATAGTAATTTATTAAAAAATTCATATAACCAAAATTATGTTCTAGGAACAATTGCAGCGGCATCTTTAGTTGTATTACTATTTCATATCTAAAAATATAATAATAATATATAATGCCAACAGATAGTGAAAATATAAATATATTAACAACTATTCAAACATTTTTAAGGTCATTAACAGCCCAACAACAAGCTGATCTGAATATAGGTCAAGATGAGATTAACCAAGGTGTTAATGCAATATCAGCAGCTGTTGCAACTGCAGATGATGAAGCAGAACAAATATTACTAAGACAAAACGAAATGAAAGGAATTGTTGATGCAGAAAATGAGCGAATTCAAAAAAACATAAAAACTACAGAAACAAATTTACTAACAAAAAATAGAAAAATGAAATTTATAGACAACAAACGTCAACGTGCAGAGCAATACAATAAGATATTATATGTTTTTATAATAACTTTATCATTAATAATAGTTGCTATTATTGGTTTTCAATATTTACCATTTTTACCAGATTTTATATTACAAATATTTGTTGTTATAGTAGGGTCGGTAGGACTTGTTCAAATATTTAATATGTACAGACATCTACAAACACGTTCTCATTTAGATTATAATCAACTTAAATTGGATGGACCAAACATACTGTCTTCTGAAGAAGTTGCAAAGAAGCAACAAGCTGCTGCAAAATCGGGTGATTTACTTGGAAGTGTAGATATTGGAGGTTGTATAGAATCAGAATGTTGTGACACAGAGAATGATGTGATTTGGAGTAAATCTTCTCGTAAATGTATTCCAAAACCAACTCAAGCAGAAACAGAACAATTTACTGTTGAACGAATGAAATATAATAATAATTTTGCACAACCAAATTCCCCAAGTGAAACACTTTTATATAGTAAAGTATAAGTATAGTATATATAGAAGTTATGGATATAAACGAAAGAGAATTACTCTTTAATCAAAAATATCTTCATCAAAAAAAAACAGTAGAATATTTACATTGGGTAAATACAGGTTTAGTATATATTTATTACCTGTGTGCTTTAGTAATAGTATATTATCTGTTTACAAAATATGATTTTAACCGTTATAACAATATATTATTTACAATATTATTAGGAATATATCCATTTGTTGCTTATTATTTACAAGAAAAAATATATGATAGTTTTGAATATATAAGCAGTTTGTTTTCTATATTAGGATTATTTTTATATGATCTATTAGTTGATTGGTTTATTAAATTGTTTAGTCTTCCTTATTATTACTTGTATATGTTAGTCATAATTTATGCAATTTCTATTAAGGACGGTATTTACAGTTCTAACCAGTTATTATTCTTTATATTATTAGTATTATATCCATATATTGTTGAATATATTCACAATATTTTTTAATTGTCCCAGGTATGTTTTTCTTTGAAATAATTGGGGTCTTTATTACTACGAATATGTTGTGTTTCTAATGTTACATTATATATTGGTTTGCCTGTACGATAAAAAATATCGAGTTGTTTTTGTCTCCATATTTCATTTTTTTCTTTTCGTTTTTTTATTTCTTCATCGCTAATAAAGTGTAAAATTAAGGGGTCCATTATAATATATTATATAAATATTATATTATCTATTTTTTATGTTTATAAATTATCAATATCTATACCATCATCTGTATCATTATCTGTTTCTACATTATCTACAGCAGGTAATTCATCACGTTCATATTTAATACGAACTCCATTCCATGTTTGTTGTCGTTTACGTCCAAATTCTTTATCCATGTATTCATGCAATTCCTTAGGACTGGGTCCACGACCACCGTAATTAGACATATACCATATAGAGAATTCATTGTTAAGTTCCATTTGTTTAATTTTGCCCTTAGCATCACGAACAACACGGTCGTTAATAAACTCTGATATATAATCTTGACTTTGACGGTATTCATTGCTCTTAGACATGACAATAGAACAATCATTTACTACACCACCTGTTTTAAATACAATATCAACTAACATTGCTGCAAAAACCTCTTTCCAACTATCAAATTTCTCTTCAATATTCTTATCTAACAAGTATTGATATGGCTTTTCAGGGTCATCATCTCTGGGATCCTCTGTAAATAATGATTTAAATGGAACAACACGAATACGCCTCCATGTACCATGGTCATTCGCCTTCACCCCCATAAGTGCATTACATGCAACTGCAAGTTTAAATTGTGGTATAAATGATAGTGTTTTAGTCATATATGGAGCTCTTCCTTGAATTGGGTCCTTTCCGCTGGTTAATTGTTTCATCATGCCTTCATTAATTACATCATTTTTACTTGGTTCTTGCATAACCGCATAACGAATTCCTTTCAATTGCACAATTTCCGGGGTACACCCGCCAACTTTACCACGTTTCTCTGTGACTAATGTGGTTGGTACATCACCTTTATAGTTCCCTAAAACTTTTTCCATTAGATTCATGAGAACAGATTTACCATTGGAACCAACACCAACATACATATTAAATGTTTGGTTTGCTGATGTACCAATCAACGTAGAAGCTAAATGATTCCACATATACTTACAAAGTTCCTTGTCTGGAAATAATTTATTCATAAAATCGTTAATATCATTTATGGTTTGTCTATGTTTGATAGGGTCTAATGGTATATAATCAATACCAGTACATAATGAAATAATATCTTCTGGTTGACCTTTTCTAAAACAATTATTCTTAAAATCTATGACACCATTATTAAAACAAAGTAAGTAAGGATTTGTATCCATTTTTTCTAAGAAATCCCCGTCATAAAACAAACATTTCGCTTCTGTCATTATGTTTTTCTTATCATTTGTATTTCCTAACCGATTACTAATATTTAATATACGCATGGAACGATTCTTTTGAAATTCTGCATCATTCTCTAAATTATTTGTGTTATTTTCAATAATAGCATTTGATGCTTCATTTGCTAATCCATTAGAACTCTTCTTATTGTATAATGCACGTAATGTTTTAGATATAGAAAGACGCAATGTAGTACCTGAATCAATCTCTTCCCAGCGATTATTCTTGTAACGATACCAAATGTTCTTAGATACACTTACACACACATACTCATGTTTATACATTTGATATAAAACACTTGCTAAATCAAAGTCAGGAACACGTTCTTTGATATTGTAAGAATTAATTGTATGTTCAATATAATAATCAAGAGTGCCTTCTAATACGCGTCTATACTCCTCAGGTGCATCCATTTTTGCCCAATGAATTAAGGAGAGTTTGGTCAACCCGCCATGTATACGTAAATCGAAACTTCGCCAAGTTGCACATAAATCAGGTATATTACTATATGTAAATTCGCTTGATTGTGCACTGAATGCAATCCATACAATTAATAATTTAGGACTGGTATTACGTAATACCCAACCAACACGTTTCCATTTATCATATGAACCTGGTCCATAATAAGAGATAGGTAATATCATTGTGTAATCATATAAAGTTTTTAAGTCATAGTCATTAATTAAATCGCTTGTAACTTCAATAAAGTTTGTCACCATCATATCCAATTCTTCTTTGTTTTTGATACTGGATATTGTATTAATATCATCCAACATAGCATTACGTTGTTGAATTTCCATCAAATTAGAATCAACACTTTGCTGACGACTTATTGTACGGGTATTTTTATCGGTAAACTCTTTGTATGTGCTTACAAAATCGTTTTTCATAAATAATACTACATTGGATTTTGACCTAACTGATAGTTTATGAATTTCCTCTTCCATATTTATTTTTGAAATAGGAATATCACGGTTAATAATTTCATTATCTGCAGGGTCAATTGTAATTTGACATACACGTGTTAATTTATACCTATCATGTCCTGGTTTACGTGAACCATATAATTGCCAGTTTGTAGTACCTTTGCTAATACCTTCATCAAATACATCATCCCATGAATTAATCAATGGCAAACCTTCCCATGCGTCTGCAATCTCCTTCATAACTCTTTTTCGTAATATTTGTTGAACTGCATGATCCGCCTGAATACCAATTAATATATGAATACCATCCTTAGTATAGTTCTTATCTTTTACACGATTTACTGTGGCTTTTTCCATTATATACACATTGAATGCAGTGGTTTCGTCCATTTGATATATTTCCTTAAGTATTTCTAAATATATATCAATAAGATCATCTATATGTTCTTTTGTATATTGTCGTTCATCCGTATCATATGTATGACGAAGGTCTAAGTCAATTAATATTGGTCCATCACCTTCACGTTGTTTTTCAGTCAAATATTCCTTTCCATTCTTTTTTATAACATCACGATAATATAATTGCAAGAATGTCGGGTATTCTGCATCTGTAATGGTATATGAACCACCAAATATACTAGAATTTTTATCACCTATTCTGGTATTTGTTATTGTTGCATTTGGATCTCCTTTCTTTTTGGCCGAATGTTTTGCTAAGAAATCAGAAAGGTCACGGTAATCCGCAATAGATGGTATTATTTTTGACATTTTTGAACTATTTGATATAACCAGGTCATCTGCCATTTGTTGAGATATAGTAATGCTATATTTTTAAATCCTGTTATAAAATCAATTTTTCAATTATAGAATATCTTGAATAAATAACTATTAATAACCTTAAAATCACGTAAAAATAGTTAAGATATGAAATCATATTTAGGTATCATTGATATAAAAAATTGATTGAATAAAATAGAAACAATTTAAAAATATAATCTAATTATATTATAAGTTTGATATGAAGTTTTGCGAACAGTGTGATAATATGTATTATATTAGTGTCAATGAAGATGACCACAATAAATTAGAACATTATTGTCGTAATTGTAAACATGTAGATGCAACTATTGCTCAAGCTGGTGGATGTATTTTAGATGTACAAACCAAAAATGAAGAACAACAAATATCACGTATCGTTAATAAATATACAAAAACAGATCCAACTTTACCACGTATTTATACTATGAAGTGTCCAAACAGTAAATGTAAATTTAATACTGAAGAACCAAATACAAATCCTGAAGTTGTTTATATTCGTTATAATGATGCTAATTTAAAATATTTATATATTTGTACCACATGTGATACTACGTGGAAAACAGACCAACTTGTTTAAATAATTATTGTTTATTATTCAACTTTTTTTATTAGCCAATTTGTATTAATTATAAAAAATTGATTTAATCATTTAGAAATATAACATAGTATATTATATTATATTCTTCTTTAATATGGAAACTGACAACGAAACGAATGAACCTACTAAGGGACTTGAATACGACAGTGATGATAATGAAAATATACCTCCACCTCCACCTCCTAACGAAGATGAAAGTGATAGCGATAATAATGTTAGTGATAGCGATGACGATGACGATATTAAACCACCACCTCCACAAAGTGACGATGAAAGTGATAATGAAAGTGATAATGATATGGATGACGACGACGATGATGTTGAACGTGAATCATCTTTATTAAATCGTTATGATAATAGAGAGATACCAAATGAAACAGACCAATTAATTCAACCCGATGATTTTGATAGTGATGTAGATGATGATGATGATGAAAATTATTTACAAAAATTTGATGAATCTTTATCACAACAAATTATTGCTGATTATCACCCTGAAATGAAGTCACATAATTATGATGAAATTGTCAAATTATCCAAAGTTACACGGAATGAAGATGGAATAATTATAGACCCTTTGCATAACTCTTTACCTTTTATTACACGTTATGAAAAAGCCAAAATTATTGGTGAACGTTCAACACAATTGGCTGCAGGAGCAAGTCCATTTGTTCAAGTCGATGATAACGTTATTGACGAATATTTGATTGCAACTAAGGAATTTAACGAGAAAAAAATCCCATTTATTATTAAGCGGCCAATGCCAAATGGTGGATGTGAATATTGGCGTTTTGAAGACCTTGAAGTTCTTATTTAATTATAAAATTAATTATTATTACAAAAATTATCTTTTTTTATGATTTCCAGTTTTTACCACAATCTAAACATGTTACAAATATAGTTGCTGGTTCATCTGCACTTCTTGTTTGTAATTCATAATATGTACATTTCTTTGATTTACATTTACGACATGTAAACATATCAGTAGATGCTGCAATTTGTGTATCATATTTATGAAAATCACGTTTTGTTTTTTGTTCAATTAATTCTCTCCAATGTTCTTTATTCATTTCTTGATGTGTCATAAATGCCAATACTTGTGGTGTTATTTCGCCACTTTTAATTTGTTCTAATAATTCATTGTTTTGTAAATTTACATATATACTACGTAAACGGTCCAAATACAGCATTACAAATGATTGATTATCCCATTTTTTTATGATCTTTTTTGCAGTACCTTCTTTTAATGCATAATTGAATATACCCTTTTCAAGATTAATACTCATAATTTCATCACCAATTATATTTTCTAATTTTTTACTGATATTTATGCGAAATTCGGTTGGATTGACTATAATATGCATTCTATATGTAATTTGTAAGCTAAATATGCCTTTATATAATTCATATAAATATTTATTTATATGAAATCAATTTTTTTATAAATATTCTTCTTCACTTAATTCTCCCGTACATTCCAAGTATATTGATTGTTTTTCACTTTCTACAAAATTATTTACTAATGCTGGTTTTGTCTTTTTTGTAATCTTTATTCGTTTAGTTTTCTTTCGCTTTGGTTTTACGAATTCTTCTTCATCATCAAATTCTTCTTCCTCATCATCGTCATCATAATCATCATCATCTTCCTCATCATCATCTACAATAAAATCATCTTTTACATAACCTGATTTTGTACGAGGTAATTCATCATCTTCTTCCTCTTCCTCGTCATCATCATCATCGTCACCAATATCATCAAATCCACCATATAAATGGTCATACACCTCAAGCCATTCTTTTTTAGTCATATTTATTGGGACATCATCTTCATCTTTATTTATTAAAATACAATTTCCAAAAAATAATGTGTTATCTACTGGTGGAGGGAACTCATATTTATTTTCACTATTTGCACGACCATCTATTTTACCAAATAAACTAAGATGATAAGATTTACCTTTTATTCCATCTACATTCCAAATTGTACGATTATTAAAACCAGTGGAAGATTTTAGACCAGCCTTCTTATATAACTCAAGTTCATTGAATTTTTTTATTGTTAATTCTTTAATCGTACCATTTTTCTCAAAAACTAATACAGTTACAGTCATGTTGTTATATTGGATATAATAATTTGTTTATATTACTTTTGTTATTTATTTGTGTTTCACGTTAAAATCTACATATAGGATTCTTTCCAACATATATATATCTTTATGCTTAACTCAATATTACATATTTTATTTAATATAATTATATCATTATTTATCATTTACTGTTTTCATAGTACATGGGAATATTTTAAGGATACTTATACACATAAAAAAACAAAAGATTTAGTAAATACGCAAATCTCTAAGTATCAACAAATGATGGCAGAAATGCAAGAAAATTCACAACCAGAAAATCCCTCTATTAGTACAACTGAAATACAAACAATGGATGATGATTTAACCAAATATATGGAAGAACAAATGTGTACATAATATAACAAGAGTATATGTCAAAAGAATTTAATTTTACAGATAATAAGGATTGGTTATTACCATTTTAAAAGGTTTTAAAGAACAAAATGATATTGATGATATTGAAGATTTCGCTATTAAAAATGTAGAAAAAATATTTAAGAAAAATACGATAAATTCAGTGTTTTCAATGTTTTCAAATTCAACAATTAAAGAACCCTGGAAAGAATGTGCAAAATCGTATACATTACACGAAATATCTAATAGTAACAAAATAGCTAATGATTGTAGAGAAAGTCCTGGATTTGACAAAAAAATTGTTCCAACATCATTCAGTTATAATAACAGTAAAGAAAAAGATAGTGTTGAATATAAACAGTCTGTACAAAGTTATGATTATTTAAGATATAATGACGATATACAGATGGTAATAGGTACACCAGGTAGTGATTATACAAGACGCGATGATGTTTTACACAAATATAGATTAATAGAATATTTACAAAAACAAGATATAGAACATTATAAATCATATACTTGGGTTGACTGTATATTGGATGCATATAATGAAAAAATAAAAATAGATACTATTGTAACAGAAATTTCAAATATTCCAGAATTTAAGGATTTTCATTTTTTAGCATTACATTTTCATGGTGACCTTAATGCAGATTATAATATGAACTTTATAGCTGAATTAGAGGAAGAAAGACAAAACCAAAAATCCCGAGATAAAGAGACTTCATCGATTCCTAATCAAAAAGAACCGTCAAATTCGAATAGTTATTTTAACAAGAATGGTGACCTTACAGGTGGTAAAAGTAAAAAAAAAAACAGAAAATCAAAAAAAAGAAAATCTAAAACGTCTAAGAAAACTTCAAAAAAAAGAACAATTAAACGTAAACGCGGATAGGTATGTTAATTAATAATTACAAATCATTTAAACATATCTCTTCTATAAAGTTATACTTGGTCCATCATAATATAAGATTATAATGGAACTTACTATGAATCAAATGTACCACTTAGTGGAAAGATTTCCCAAATTTGATAATGCATATGAAACAGTATCTCAAAAGGGATATTCTCCCGATTATAATGTAGCATTGGCAATTCCAACTGGTAAAAAGAATTTCGCTTGGTTTACATTCTACAAAGATTGTGATGTATGTTATTTATTTGATTTGAATAAAGAAAAGAAAATAGTTAAATCAACACGAATTATGAAAGAAGATAACAATACCTTAGGAAAAGGTACTATATTATATGGAACATCCATAGTAGATGAAGAAACAAATGTCCCTTATTTTGTTATTGAAGATATTTATTTTTACAAAGGCGCTCCTTTATCCGGATTAACATTTTATGACAAATTATTTTATATCAAATCATTCTTAGAAACAATTAAAGAAAGTAATACAAGTGTTATATTTAAATTACCAGTATTGTGGTCGAATAGTGTAAAAAACCCGATTTCTTCAGTAATACCACCACATTTGGTCAATGAAATTGCATACCAAACTCATCATATTCAATATCGTACTATGAACAATATTATGCCACACATTAATGTGTTGTTAAACATGAAAATAAATATAACAGTTGAATCACCAACAATACAAAAACGGTCAACCCATATTCATATCCCATCATACACAATGGATTTGTTTAAACCACAATACCGTCAAAAAACTGTGTTCAAAGTTTCTGCAGATATTCAATATGATATTTATCATTTACATGCATATGGTAAACAAAATACACTTGTATATTATGGAATCGCTTATATACCAGATTATAAAACCAGTGTCTTTATGAATGGACAATTTCGTACTATTCGTGAAAACAAAAATTTGGATTATATTGAAGAAAGTGATGATGAGGATGATTTTCAAAACATTGAAGAAGACCGTTATGTTGACCTGAAAAAATCGTTGTCTATGGAATGTATATTTCATACAAAATTTAAACGATGGATACCATTAAAAATTGCACATAATGGATCAAAAATTATTCATATATCAAGAATTGTAAAAGATTATTATCAATAACAAATTAAATATATCATTTATTATTATAATAGTAATAATAAATGAAAAACGAAGGTATCATACCAGGTTATCATGGCATAATGGACTTAGATGTAAGAAATATGGAACCAAGATATGTTAAAGATGCTATTAAAGAACATTATAAAGATATTAAAATATATAAAACAGAACAAGCTAAATTAAAACCTGAACATAGATATGAAAATACTATATTACGTATTAATAAACAAAGGGAATATATCCAGATGAAAGAGAAAGAATATCGTGAAAATATTGAAAAAGAATTATTAGAACGTAATAAGCAATATAATAGTTGGAAAAAAAATTAATTTAAAACTGCTTACCCTTAATAAAATTATCTATTTGAGATAAATACAAATTTTTATCAGGTATGGGCGACTTAGCAATATCTTCAATGTTTTGTTCTCGTTTTCGTCGTTTTTTTGACACTTTTTTTATAATAATTTTAATTTTGGAATCAGTACTATCAAAGCTATATGAACGGCTATCAACACTATCGGATCTGTTTTTGGCTTCCATTAATGTTGGGTATTATATAAACATATTATATTTTTATATAAAATATAATATTAGTTTACTCAGCTGGAGGTATAGATAAAATTTTATATTTTGATTTTACATGTGAATATTTATTAGTAGCTATAGGTGTTTTATATTCAGTTATATGTGTTGTTTTGTAACATGGGTTTTTACATAACATCTTATCTACCATATATGGTGCATTAATTACAGAAGTAGGTAAGAATGTTTTCATTATTAAATATATATAATATATAGTTTTTATTTTATACTATTTCCAGCATAATTTGTCATATGTATATTACATAATTCATTTAAAATACCATTATTTATTTCAAGTTTTTCAAAGAAGAATGAATGAAAATCTTCAATTGTAATAATTTTATCATTATTACGTGTAAAATCTTTTAATTTATCATATGCATCATTCATATTATATTTTCGCAAAATTGTTTGATACGCTTCGGCAAGAACAACCTGATTTCTATATAAATCATGTGTTATTTCTAATTGATTTGGAGTAATCTTATTTAATCCATTAGTTATATTTTGTAACGCAATCACACTATATCCAAATGCCATACCTACATTTCTTAACACAGTACTATCTGTTAAATCACGTTGAAGACGAGATATGGGCAACTTTCGTGACATAAATTCAAATAATGCATTAGAAAGTCCCAAATTGCCTTCTGCATTTTCAAAATCAATAGGATTCACTTTATGTGGCATAGTAGAAGACCCGACTTCTTCCTTATTAATAGATAATTGTAGATATTTTTTGAATATATATAACCATATATCTTGACATAAATCTATTAAAATTGTATTAATACGTTTTATTATATCAAAAATAATACTTAAATTTTCATAATTATCTATTTGTGTTGTATATTTACTTCGTTCACAATCAAATTTACTTATAAATTCTGTAGCAAAAGAGTCCCAATCATGTTTTGGGTAAGCTGCATAATGTGCATTTAAACTTCCAACTGCTCCACCAAATTTACACTTATATTTTATGCTATGTAATTGTTTTTGAACTTCTTCTAATCTATAATGAAATACTTTCATTTCCTTTCCAAATGTTGTTGGTACTGCAGCTTGACCATGTGTATGACCTAACATAATTACCTTATTATATGAAGTATACATTGTATCTAATTGATTCATTATATTGTCTAATAAACCTGTATATTTATCATTTATGAAATTCTTGATTAATACTGGATATAATACATTATTGATATCTTGTGAGGTTAATCCAAAATGAATAAAACTTACCCAATCTTTTAATTTTGATTCTAATAAAATATTTTTTATATAGATTTCTACTGATTTAACATCATGTTTTATTACATTTTCTATTTCCTTTATTTTATTACATTCATTTATATCAAAATTTACTATTATTTCAAATAATACTTGATAATCTATTTCTGTTATAACTTTAATTTGAGGTAAAAATTTCATTAATTCATATAAATACTGAATTTCTATAATTACTCGTTGTTTCTGTATTGCATATTCGGAAAAATAATCTTGACAACATTTTGTATATTTGTTGTATCTGCCATCACAAGGTGAAATAATAAGTAATGGATCCATGTTAATAATATATATATCATATTTTATATATTATTTTTATACCAAACTATTATTTACTTGTTGATTCACTTGCATAAATGTAGTACATTTTGACATGTGTTTTATACATGATGCATTAATATATGTGCATGTACTTCGTAAGCCACCCAAATAATCAGCAACTGTATTATATAATGACCCTTTGTAAGGTATTTTTAATACACGTCCTTCAGAAGAACGATACTTTGCCATAGAACCATAATGTTTCTTTTGTGCTGTTTCTGAACTCATACCATAAAATAACTTTAACTTTTTACCATTTTCTTCAATTATATCACCCGGGTTCTCATCATGTCCAGCAAATTGACCACCTACCATAACAAAATCTGCACCACCTCCAAATGCTTTTGCCATATCACCAGGACAAGTTATGCCACCATCTGATATTATATGTCCACCTACACCATGTGCCGCATCAGAACATTCTAATACTGCAGATAATTGTGGCATACCAACCCCTGTTTTTAAACGAGTAGTACATGCACTGCCTGGTCCAATACCGATTTTTACAATATCTACCTTACCGTCTAAGATTAATTCTTCCACTATTTCACGAGTAACTACATTTCCTGCTATTATAATTTTATTTGGGAATTGTTCTCTAACTCTTTTACAAAAACTGACCATACCTTCCAAATATCCATTAGCAATATCTATACATATCCAATTACAATCTATTACCTTCATTATGTTTACTAATTTATCATAATCATCATTAGAAATACCGCTTGACACAGCAAATAAATTTGGGTCTAATACATCTTTTTGGGCAGCATAATCATCTATTGTGTAGAATTTATGTAATATGGTTAACATATTTTGTTGTGCTAATACTTTATATACCTCAAAAGTACCAGTTGTATCCATATTTGCTGACATAATAGGAACACCTTTCCATTCAATATTACTATGTTTAAACTTAATTTTTCGTTCTAATTCTACATCTGACCTACTTTTTAATGTTGACCTTTTTGGACGTATTAAGACATTATTAAAATCTAATTTTACACCAAATTCTATTTTTGTCATAGTATAATATTATTAATAACATCGGTTTAAACTATTTAAAATTAGTTTTATATAAAATGTATAAGTGGAATGGCCTTACAACAAGTAGATATATGTTGTGGTTTAGCTTGGGGAGATGAAGCGAAAGGCAAAATTGTATCTCAATTAGCAAGTAGCGGAAAATATGATATGATATGTAGATGGGCAGGAGGAAATAATGCTGGTCATACTATTTATATTGATGGAAAAAAATATAAAACTCATTTAATACCAGGTGGTGTTTTTTATAATATACCATCTATTATTGGACCGGATTGCGTTGTGAATCAAAAAGGTTTTATAGAAGAAATAAATTATTTAAAAGAAGCTGGATTTAATACAGATTGTATTAAAATTTCGCCCAAAGCTCATGTTGTCACTGATACCCATATTGAAGAAGATATTAAATTATATAGAAAACAAGGTTCTACTGCAAAAGGTATTGCACCTTGTTATCGTGATAAATATGCAAGATTTGGTACACAAGTTAAGGATGTTGAATTTTTTAAACCTTTTTTATGGGATGAAAAATTATACGGAACAATTTTATGTGAAGGTGCACAAGGAGTATGGTTAGATATTACACAAGGTAATTATCCATATACTACATCATCTACTACATTACCCTATGGTGCATGTAGTCTTGGTTTCCCACCTCAACTTATTAAAACTATTTATGGTGCAATTAAAATATATGATACACGAGCTGGTAATGATACAGATTTTCCAAAAGAATTACACGATGACCCTGAATTAAATATGATAGGCGAAGCAGGTAGAGAAATTGGTACTACTACAGGACGAACACGAACTGTTAATTGGTTGAATATGGATAAATTAATTAAATCTATTAATATGACTGGTTCTAATTACATTATTATTTCAAAAGTTGATATTTTAAAACAAGTCAATATATTTAAATTAATACTCGATAATGTAATTGTTCAATTTGGTTCATTTACCGAAATGTCACTATATATTACATCATGTCTACATACACATTGTAAATTTGTAAAAAATGTAATTTATTCGGATAGTCCAGAACATGTTAATATCGTTTAATCTGGAACACGCTTGCAATATTTTTGTAATACACATGTGCTAATTTCACTTAATTCTTCATGTATTTTATCAAAACCTGTTTCATTATAACTATTTATTAAAGTAGATGCAGTATGGACATCTATATATATTTGATGTATATCTTGATACATAAGTATAATATATACAATAACTGTACTTGAACATAAAAAAATCATAGCCATTGCTACTTTTGATGTAATTGATTCTGGTTGTTTTATTGGTTCTATTAATTTTTCATCCATTTTATATTGTAAACGTTCTATATTTATATCGTTCTAAAAATCTTCTATATTTATTAAACATTTACGAACTATAGGTATTTCTTCTTCATCTTCATCCCCATCTACTCTTTCCTTTGGTTCATATACGCGTTTCCATGTTGTATCTGTTTCCCAATCTAACATCATATTTGTGTATTTTTTTGAATCAGTCATTCTAATACGATAATTACACTTTTTGTAAAAACGTCTTCTCTGTAACCATTGTTTTTGAAAATTTTCATGCATATCTACAATATCAACTATAATAGGATGTTTATGTTTTACCCTTAAAATACGTCCTACAGATTGAACTATATCTGTTTTGGGTGATACCATTACTAATGTTGCTAATGTTTTAATATCAAGTGCTTCCGCAGCCATTGCATAGGTTGCTAATACTATTTTTTTTGTTTCTGTTTCTTGTAATTTAACCTGTTTCATTCCGCCAATATAATAACCAACACTCGCGATTTCACGATAATTAATCGCTTCATATAAGTAGGTTAACAAAGATTTATTTTGACATAAAATCATTATTTGATTTTCTGGGTGTTCTTCTAATAAATCTCTTAATACGTTTACAATAAAATCACTTCTGGGTCCAAATGCACACAGTTTTACAATCATACTACTGAATTTTGTATTGCCCCTATAGTCCAATTCAACATTATTAAATTCGGGGTCATCACTTTTATATTCAATTGCTCTAACACACACAGGATCTTCCTCTGTACGTTTTTCTTCATATATTTTACCACCAATAAACATATACAATACTTTTGTTAATTTATCCTTACGTTCCACTGTTGCCGAAATACCAAGCATATAAGGTGTAATGGTTTTAAATAATGTTCGTGAAAATTGTTCACTACCTATGCGATGAACCTCATCAATAATGGTTAATCCAAATGATGAAAATGCGTTTGGTGCGTATTCTTTATCATACAATGATTGAATCATGCCGATAACCACATCTTTATCTTCAATATCAAATACGGGTCCTTGAATCTTACCTATACGTGCTGTTGGTAAGAAATCATTCATTCTTTCTATCCATTGGTTCATAAGAAATTCTTTGTGTACTAAAATTAATGTTTTCTTTTTTATTTTTGAGATAATATTTAGTGCCATAATAGTTTTGCCTCGTCCACATGGAACCTCAAGTATACCACCGTCACCGTGTTGTGCGTTTTCTTTGGATAAAGGTTTAGATACATAATTACAATAAATATCTACTATTTTTACTTGATAATCCCTTAATGACAGTTCAAATGGAACATCAATATCATCTCCTTCTTCAATATCACATCTATCTGGAACACCATAACGTTGAATTCCATAAAATCTGGGTAAATACATTTTATTATTATTTTCCCTATATACGGGAAATGCTGCAGATTGGTCATTCGGGTTACCAAACTGTGCACCAGGAACAAACGGTTTTACAAATAAATCTTTTTTCAAAAATTCTTCTTCTCCTTTAGGCAGTTCAACTTTGGGGATTGTATACCCCTTTTTCCCAATATAGGATTTTAAACGAATATTCTCTCGTTCAATTGTTGTAAGAATAACAGGATTGGTTCGCGATTCCTTTGAATATCCAGAATTTTTCTTCATACTTTTGTTAAAGGTAGATGTATATAGTAATTTAGGACTTTTTAATTCAATTTTCCAAAGCACAAAATATAATACTATTGTATATAAAATGAAAGCACCCAGTTTCCTAAAAAACATGACACAATTAGAAATGGGCTTAGCCTTTTTGCTTGTAGTTTATATTGCTATGCCTATTGATGCACCCAGTATGTTATGTGGTATGATTGACGGACCAATCGGTATGGTTGGTGTTTTTGCTATAACAGTATACCTCTTCTTTTATGCAAATCCTTTACTTGCTGTTTTATACCTTTTTGCTGGTTATGAGTTACTTCGCAGATGTAGCAATGTTACTGGTAAGGCTGTTATTATGAAACACACACCTACCCAAGCAAAGAAAGACAGTAAAATGGAGAAAATGAACCCACCTAAGAAGGAAACATTGGAAGAGCAAATGGTTGAGAAGATGGCCCCCATTGGAAAAAGTGAACCTGCTCGTTTTATAAGCAGTGGATTCAGCCCTGTCGCTAACGATGTTGGAAGTGCTTCTATGTATCAATAAACGATTAATTATGTAATATCATTATTTGAAATTATATAATTTATATTAGTGTTCTCTTATTTATTATTTATCACAAGCATTATGATTGGACTAATTACTGATATACTTAATACAAATGGTTTTATCCATGTTTCACCATTAAAATAGTTCACTTCGGCTTTCTTATCTTCATCTGCATTCTGGTATTCTAATGCATAATTAATAGATAATATAATAAAAAATGATGCGGCAGCAAATAATAGATATGGAATCACCATACGTGTCTTACTACCGGGTAAGTGTTCTCCAAGAGCCATGCCCATCGCCACAATTATATTGAACCAGCCTAACATACTAACATCTTCACCTTCTGGTTGGAATTTAGCATCCGAATCATAACTTGCATCTTTACTATCAGTTGTCATGAATGCAGACTGTGTTTTGTTAAATTGTATAAGTGCATAACTGGCTATTGCAAATGCACTTATAAACATTATATAATAAATATTGATTGGAAAAAAAGCAGCAGCCAGATTTACGAGAAATATAAATATAATTGCCATATCTGAATGAAATATATCTTTATGAGCTGTTTTTTTATTGTCTGTATTAAACCTGTCAATAACAATAGACTTATACAACTTTGGAATCATAAAAAATGCTAATAAGGTTATCAAAATAAACATGAAAAAATGTGTAATCATTTTAAATCCATCGATTTGCTCTTTATGCTTACTATACTCACTATCAACCGGTATATTTCTTAATGCTTGAACAGTATCGTCACTTTCACCTGTTGGTGAACAGTCTATCCAAATATCATTTGTCTCTTCGGCGTTATCTTCTTCGTCAATACCTTCCATCAAACGAAATCCATCTTGATTAGAGGGTGTACCATTTAATAGGATAGTCTCACTTCCATAAAATAAACTCTTATTGTTATTGTCATTTGTAGGATAAATACTAAACAACTTTGTTTTGGGTGATACTTTGGTTTTAAAAAATTTGGCAGTATCTTTATTTATTTCAATAGGATTGGTAAAGACAAATATGTGATTATTTTTATCAACATAATGAATAGAATGTGTTTGTGTTGGAATATCACTTGATAAATCAAATGTATATTCAGGAGACAATTTGTTATTTATTAAAGATATTAATCCATCAAGTGAAGTATCCGTATTATTTTCTTCAGTTTGTCCATCTGGTAAATTAGTAACATCACTTTCTTTAATTAAAAAACAAGTATATACTTTTTGCAATTGTTTATTAGGATTAGTATGTTCAACTACAATTTCGCCAACAATATTAGATTTATTATTTGATGATATTCCTGAAATATTACGGTGCAATAACCCAAACAAATAAATAGATTTTGCAGTATAGGATGAAGGAGATAATCCACCATAAGTAAAATTGGGTTCTTTATTTCTAACTTTGATTTGATAAAATGTATTTTTTTCTGGTATTCTCTTTCCCTCAACGTCGGGTAAATCTTTATTTTTTATGGAATTTTTACTATCATCATTGGTAAGAGCAGTAATATCGCGATGATTAATAGAAACTCCACTATAAAAATATTGGATCTCTTCTTTTGTAGAAATATTATTTTCATTTATGTTAAAATATGACATACCAAAGTAAACTATATAATAAAGATATAGTTTAATTTTTGTTCATACACAATATTCTCTAAATATTGATATAATAATTAATATTTGTCTGCATTTACATTTATACTGGTATATAATGAAATTGATTGTTTTCATAAATAGTAGCATGGAAGGTATCTTTATAACCTTCAACATATACAACATCCCCGTTATAAATATCATCACACCCGTATTCACCAGTGCAACTACGTCCATTTACACTAATAGGTAATTTTGTATTTAAATTTCCAGTACCAGATATAGTATAATATTGCCATTTATCACGACCAGACATATGTTTACGTCCCATTAATGGTAAAATCATTTCATCACCAGAATAATTTGAACGTGTTAAAATACCCACTTGTTGATAATCATTATCTACACCACGTGTTTGTATATTTACAGGTATACCTCTTACATCTCCTGAATTACGTGGATATACAACTGGATTTTTTCCAGGAGGAGAATACGGGTCATTAAAAACATCTTGTCTACTTGCAATAGGAACCAATTGTGGTATATTAGAACTGGTATTTACTAAAACTACTTTATCACCAGTAATAGGCGTATTTTGATGAATACGATATTGGCTATACCAAACATATATAAAAAGCAAGATAACAAGAATTAATACAAATAATGTCATATTTTCAATACATATAAGTCCAGGAACACACTTTTTACCCATTTATATTCTATTATGATAAAAAAAAACTAATATACTTTTGATGGATGTCTTACATGAAGTTTAAATATTTCTTCAAATTGATGGCGTCCTCTACGCATTATTCCCCTACTTTTACCAAACAGATTGGGTATTTTTTCATTAAATGTAATACCAACATTTTTTGCTTTATCTTTTACCGCGGATGATTTTAAACGTTTACATAAATAACATCTTTCTCTTATATTCTTTGGCCAACTTAGATTAAGAATAGATAACCCTAGATAAGGTGCTGTTATTTCATCAATTACACCCAATGCCTCATAGAATTGTTTTTCTACATAGGAAATATCTATATTAAAGAGGGTAAAAACAATCCAATAAACCATTTGAACTATAAGATATATGACCGTTTTCACACAATATATGATAATATCAATCAGATAATAAAATACACAACTGAAAAAATTTGAAGCAAATTTAAATCCACACGATGATTGTGTAGTTATAAACTCACCTATATATAGACCCAATAAACTTATACTATTAACACCCATAACAAAACTTTTTCCAATTGCATCAAATTCCGCATTTATTCCATTAAAAATATTTTCAAATCCAGCATTTATATTTTGAATTCGTTTTGGTATAGAAGCCAAAAAACAAATAATACGTTTAAATGTTTCAATCATATATTTGACACCATCTATAACCTCCTGAACATAACGACCAATCATTTTTCTTAATAATTTATACTCTAGTATAAGTATAGATTATTTTTATAATTAATGTACCAAATGTGGTTGTCGCGGTACAAGTACAGATGATTCATTAAATTGATTTTTAGCTCGTCTAAATTCTTTTGCACCACCATCTTTCATAATGTTTGGTATATCTTTAGAGAATGTATCTCCCCATCTTTTTCCTGCATTTTCAAGTGCAGAATCTTTCAACCGTCTACATGAAAAACAATCCTTATAAATATTTTCGGTAAAATACTTCAAATAAAATTCTATATTAATGCCAATCAAAGAACCTGCATACCGGAATCCTTCGGTTGCAGGCTGAAATACTCTTTTATCTACATCTAAACCAAATAAGTTACCAATAAAAATGAAAGGTAATGTTATAATTGCATATACTATTTCACAAATAATACGTATAAGATAGAATATTGCACATTTGTAAAAGTTCTTAATGAATTGCATTACACAGTTTAAACGGGTTTCTGCATATTCACCAGTATAAGCAAATAATGTACCGGTTGATTTCGCGCCGACGCTAAATGATTTACCAATTGCTTCTACTTTTTTAGCTACACCATTAAATATATTTTCAACCCCTGATGTAATGTTTCGTGCACGCAGTGGTAGTGATTCCAAAAAACATACTATCCTTTTGAAGTTCTCAATCATTTGCAGGATTCCACTCAACGCCCTCCTAAACAGGTTGTCAACAAATTTGCTTATAGCACGCGATATTATGTTGGGTAAATCAGCGATAAAACGTAATGCTTTTTTTAATTTTTCAACAATACCGAACATGTTATATTATTTATATTTTTGTATACAATATTTACATACAAAAATATAGTTATTATACACTAATCAAAATATAGTTATTATGCAGTTTTCTCTAATTTTTTACCGTAATGTTCAAATTTTTCAATGAAAGTTTCTGCTTTTGTTAATAATGGATCTATTTCTTTCATACCTGTTAATATAGAATCTTGAATCTTTTGAAAATCTTTAAAATCAGTTTGTAATTCATCATACATTTTCTTTTTATCTTCATCCGTTCCATCAGCACTCTCCTCGGCGGTTTCCTCAGCACTCTCCTCGGTGGTTTCCTCAGCACTCTTCTCGGCGGTTTCCTCAGCACTCTCCTCGGCGGTTTCCTCAGCACTCTCCTCACCTTCCTTTTTCATGTTTTCAGCACCTTCGCTTATTAATTTGACAGAATTATAATTCAATAGATAAGTTACACCAATAGCTACTGCTAATATAATAATCATATTTTTACTAAAAAACGACATTAAAACACCAACAATCAGCATTGTAATTACAGAGTTAAAATCTCTTGCATTTGCATACATAATAAGGTTGAATAGTGCTAAAATACATAAAGCATATAACACACCACGATTATACATTAATTTTTTCATAGGAACTTTCGCCATAACTTTTTTTAGACTTTTCATCATTCTACTGATAATATAATTTATATACCGAAATAAATTTATACTAAACCAATAATTCTATAGTTGAGTCCATATATTCTTCTTTAACCGATTATAATAAACATCCATTGAATGGTCACCGATACTCCAACATGTAAAAAATGTAAAATAATACCACGGATAATCATAATTATGAAAAATATAATAATTATTGTCAGTTAATGTAATATTTATACCAACATGAGTAAAATTTATATTAGGTGCAGCAGTTACTATATCTCGTTTATTCGTAATACGATAATGTATTAAATTTGGTTGAGTATCAAACGCGGTTTTAAATGGAGTATTACCAACACGTGGACTTGCAAATGAAACAACTGTTATTTTATTTGGTATTTCTCTGGATAGTTCATACCCGTATAACGTAGATAAAGCACCGCCAAGACTATGCCCTGTTACATATATGTCATAATCTGGATTATGCCTTAATAAATCCTTTAATTCTATTGTTATTTGGTCATAAATATAATCAGCATGTAATTGTTTATGAAATCCACCATGAACATATACATCATCATGTACTTTTGTTTTACAGAATGCCAAATCATAATACCAATCATACTTACTTTCACTTCCACGGAAAACTACACAAATACGATTATTTGTTTCGCTTATTGTAATACCTACTTGTAAATCTGTATTTGGATTACTAAAAAATCGATGAACCCTTCCATGAGGGGATGTTTTGGCCAAATCATTAATTACATCCATACGACAATTTTCTTGTTCATTATTTTCAACAATGTCTGCTACAAATTCTTCTATGGTGGTTTTACGGTCAACTATATATGCTTTACCATACTCATATACAAGTAAAGTAAGTTTTGCAAAATTCGTTATTTCATAATGTGTTGGTATTGATGTATTCATTTATAATATTATATATACAATTATTTATAATATTTAAGTATTTTCTTCATCACTATTATTTACCTGATAATCTAATGGAACATCACCGCTATATATTTCTAATACTTCTTTAACTACTTCTTCGCGTTGAATATCACTATTTCCAAATTCAATACTGGTAATACTTGATGACCGTTTTCCTTTAAATTTATCTAAAAAATCATCTAATCCATTCAGTTCATCGTGTCTATCTGGTTGGTCTAAATCTCCAGTAATAACCAATCGTGTATTTTCACCTAAACGTGTTAATAACATTTTCATTTGTGACATTGTAGAGTTTTGCATTTCATCTGCAATAATCCAACAATTTTTAAATGTACGTCCACGCATAAACCCAAGTGGTGAAATTTCTATTATTTTTTCTTCAATTAATAAACCAACGTCTTTTGGTGATATAAATTTGTATAGAATATCATAAATAGGACGAACCCAAGGTGCCATTTTTTCTTCTAATGTTCCAGGTAAATACCCTAAATCTTCATCTACGGTTACTGATGGTCGTGTAAAAATAATTTTTTCTACATTATTTGTTAGAAAATTCTTGACACCCATTTCTGTTGCAAATAGCGTTTTACCTGTTCCTGCTGGTCCAGTTGCTACTACTATTTTTTTTGTACGTTGACTTAATAAATTATAATAATCACGCTGTGGTCCAGGCTTAGGTTTTGTAAATTTTTGTTCTAACCGCTGTTTTTCTGCACTTGATAAATGTTGCATGTTTTCATATAATTTTTTATTAGTAAAAGGTAAATAATCAGCTTCTTCAGGATTTTCATAACGATACTCTTTCATCATCTCCTTTTCAAGCTGTTTTTTTGATTTACGTCCACGTTTTTTGGGTTCGCCCAGATGTTGACATTCGGGTTGGTTCATATATCTTAAATATAGTATTGACAGATACTATTATTTCAAATTTATGTAATTTTATGGGTTATAATAATTCAAACAATAATAAATATATTCTGCTTGTACATCGTAAGGAATAATATATGTGTTTTTCATTATTATATTAACTGCAAAATAAAGTCATATGTCCAACAAAATATTTTATAAAACTATACTCATTATAAGCATAAATAGTTTTTTAAAACAAGATAAAATCTATATAGTATAATATCTAGCAAGGTCTATGGCAGAACTTCCATCAACTGATAGTATTTTAATTCCTGACGATAACCGCTTTGTTATGTTTCCTATTCAACATGATGACATTTGGCAAATGTATAAAAGGCAAGTGGATTGTTTTTGGCGAGCCGAAGAAGTTGATTTATCCAAGGACATTAATGACTGGAATAAGTTAAATAGTGATGAACAACAATTCATTAAAATGGTATTGGCGTTTTTTGCTGCTTCTGATGGATTAGTTCTTGAAAACTTGGCAAATCGCTTTATGGGTGACGTACAATTATCGGAGGCACGTGCATTTTATGGATTTCAAATTGCTATGGAGAATATTCATTCAGAAATGTATAGTTTATTAATTGATACATATATCCACAACAGTACAGAAAAAACGAAATTATTTGAAGCTACCCAAAATTATCCATGTATTGCAAAAAAAGCAGATTGGGCAAAAAAATGGATAGGTGACGAAAATAGTAATTTTGCATCACGCCTTGTAGCATTTGCTGCAATTGAAGGTATTTTCTTTTCTGCTTCATTTGCCTCTATATATTGGATTAAAAAACGTGGACTCATGCCAGGACTCACTTTGTCTAATGAATTTATCTCACGTGATGAAGCATTACATACAGAATTCGCGATATTATTATATTCAAAATTACAAACAAAACTATCTAAAACACGTATATATGAAATTATTCAAGAAGCGGTTTCTATAGAAAAAGAATTTATTACCGAAGCTATTCCCTGTAGAATGATTGGTATGAACTCAAAATTAATGATTCAATATATAGAATATGTTGCTGATCGTTTGGTTTTACAATTAGGATATGATAAAATTTATCATTCACAAAACCCCTTTGATTTTATGGAATTAATTAGTATGGAATCAAAGGTAAATTTCTTTGAACGAACTAACTCTGAGTATGCACTCGCGAATAAAACAGTAGATGATGATGTGTTTGAATTCAATGCAGATTTTTAAAATATATAAAAAATTGATATAATTTATTATAATGTTATAGTATTATAATAATATTATTAATATGCCGGCAGACCGTAATCAACATTGGACTACATGGATTAAACGGTTACCTATTGAATTACGTTTAACCATATATGATTTTATAGATATTGAAACACGAATGCAATTGTTAACACCTCTAATCACAGATACAATGCGATATTTATATAGGTCAAAAGATACATTTAATCTTCTTCGTAAATATGAACAACTTATTTATATGCAGTTCTTTAAAAAAAATGATGATACAAGTGGATATTCTACAAGACCATATTTTAAACAATTATTACCACCAACTACGTATTTAAAAAATAATGAAATCCAAATTCAGTCTCACCCAGTAATACAATTATTAAAACAAGATTTATATTTTTCCTCTTATATAAGACGGATTATTATGAGTAATGATAATCCTATCTTCATTTATAAATATTATCATAATAATGTTGTTGAAAAAATACAAAGTTGTTTTAACCTTCTAACAACACTTGTATCGTATAATAATGATTTTGATTATCAAATAAAACGAATATTAATTCGGTTTCTACATCATCTAACCAAAATTTCTAATAAGGTTAAAGAAGAAGAACATGAACAAAGAATGTTAGTTTATGAACGTAAAATACGAAATTATTATAGAAGGAAAATATTATCACGTATTCATATTCAATCTAAAAAAATGCAAATAAAAATAATGAAAACAAATAAGATTGCTGAGAAAAAGACAAAAATAGAAGCACGAGAAATTGTTAAAATGAAAAAGTTGTTTACTCAAAATGCAAAAAGGGCAGCAAAAAAGGCAAAAATGTTAGCTAAAAGTAAAAGTTGATAATGATGAACTGATTATAAAAGTGTGTTTATTATTTTATAACTATTTAGCATTATAGGAAATAAATATATCAATGAATGTATATATAAAATGAAAAGTTTTTTAAATAACATACCCAAATTATCACAAGATGAAACCCGTCGCAAGAATGCAGGAAGTAATGGTAAAACAATAAAGGACAATTTTACCGTTAAAAAATGTCCATTGATGGATAATTTTGAAAATATGGAATCAAAAATATTCTGGAAACCCTCATCTGGTTCTGCATTTACTCCTATTTCTAAAAAAACACCAGTAGCAATTGAAGCATTTCAAGAAACACCTATTAACGATAAATTACCAAGCATTCAAGGAATAGATTTAAAAGATAAGGAAGATAACGATAAAGAGAATGATAAAGAAAATTTTACAGGATTTACACCTGATAGAATTACTAGTATCTATATTGGTTCTCTCTCTTTGGTTGGTTTATTTATATTATTTCGTGCAATGAACAAAACAAAATAAATTATATAATAAAATATTTATTATTACATAATTTTTGTACTTATAATTGATAACGTTTGTATAATTGAAGGGCTGTTAATCCACCCATGATTTGTGCTAAACAATATGGCAATACTTCATCTACTGGTAATTTACCAGCAGAAGCCATTGCAATTGTCACTGCAGGGTTAATATGACCACCAGAAATATTACTTGTTACTAATATAGCAAGAGCTAACGCAGCACCAATTGCTAAAGGATTTCCAGTTGCAAAGATAACGTAAATAAAAAACGCGGCACCAAAAAATTCAACTAAATAACTGTACATTACACAATATATATTGTATATTGTGAAAAAAATTGATATGAACTACTCGTTTATGTTGATTACAATAAGTTCAATATGTTTGATTATTTACTTCTTATCGTTGGGTTAAATATAATGTATGTATATTTCTTGTATACAAATCATATTATTCGTACCATGTATAGTATTTCTACAATAAATGAAAACTATACATTAACAAATAATACTTATAAATATCCTCATAATATCAATGAAACTCGTATTAATCCTGTTACTTATATTTAATGATAACTTACTGGTGCATTATTACCATAATAATTCTTAATATAGTTATTAGTTACTACACCATTTATATTTGAATATTGAACTGGTGCATATCTACGAGTTAAAGCATTCCTTGTTTGTGCTACTGTTTTTGGGGCTGAACCTGAACCACCAGAACGAGCACGACGTAATGCAGTGTTCTGTACATTTATTTCATTATATGCAGTAAATGAATATAATCCAGCACCTTCATTTAATGTTCCTTTACCTACTGCTACATTACGACGATTTGCTACAACTTGGGATGCATCACGATTTCCTAACCATTTTTTTTGTAGTTTTATATCATTTGTAATAGGTGTTGATGGAACTGTTTCCAAATAAGTTTTTCTTGACATATTAAATGTACTTTCATTTGTACTTGTACTATCTTTTAGAGGCATTGGTTTAGCACCTGATAATGCACCATTATTTATATTAGTCTTACTATACATCATTTTAAACATATCACAATGATTCTATAACATAGTGATATAAATTATATTGTTTATCTTCCAGTGTAATTTTTATTCATAGCACGTAATTTACGAAAACGTACATAATCAGAGGAATCTGAAACGAATTTGGGGTTACATGATGCACCTTCTACACCTGAACCATCACACGCACTTAATATAGAACCAATTGATGTTTTTGTTCCTGTTTTACCAGGGTTTATTTGGTTAGGTCCACCACATACATAATTTTTACGTATAAGGAAATCACCTAAATTGTTTGCTGCCCTAAATGGGGTTAGTATACGTTTCTTATCATTGATAGTACCTATTACGTTTTCTTGGTTCCATGATTTGCTTAATATTTTACGAGAGTTGGTTTGATCGCCATTTTTTTGAGGTATTAAGGTAGATGACATGTAATCTATTATATAGTATAGCACAATATTATTATAGCCGTGAAATTATAATTACTAAATAAAATAAAATAAAATAATACTCTTATAACATATATATTTCATTAGTATGCAAGAAGATTCCACTGAAGATTGTAATGACAAATTATTAAACGAAGATAACAATAACTTAGATAACCGCGTTAACCATACAGATATGGATGAATTAACTCTTGCATTATTAATGAATAAAAATCATTATCGTAAATATGTTGCACAAACCAATCCAGAACAGGCTATTCTTGATAATCAAATGATTGATGATATACGTAAATATCGTAATAGAATACTAAAAATTACTGCTAATATGATTGATTCCCCAGATATACAAATATCTACAGATATCAATGAAATATTTAATACATATACTAAACATCTTATACGACATTTTAAAATGAAAGATGATGAGCAACCGCATAATGAAAAATATAATAATGAAGATGACACCTTATTTGGTAATATGAACGACGACATTGATACTTCATCTTATTCACAAAAATCTACCAGTTCTCTGTGGGGTAAAGACCGTGTTGTTAAAAAAGGGAATCTACCTATTGCTAACTATGATATGCGTATGTTTTCAAAACGTTAATATCAATTAATCGCGGCATCCAATATTGGACATCTCATTTTGAACTTCTCTTATTAAATCACTTGATGAAGTAATATAATAATCTGGTAACAAAGCGTGAATAAACGCTTGTATGCTACCTATCCCAAAACGAAGACACAACGACATTGAAAACCAAAAATGTTGCATGTAGGTCATGCATACCTTCTTAGGGTGCGTAAATGAAAACAAGTTGGATACAAACGATAACATGTTTTCTATATATTACCGCTAATATTTTTCTAACTACTATATAACTATCAATGGTATTTAGAAGTAAAAAACAGTGTTCAAATAAAATAACACGCAAAAGAAAAACAAAATCTACTAAACCAAGAAAACAATCCCTATATTCAAAGAAATATAAACAACAAAAAGGAGGGGATATTGAAAGTAATGAACAAGCAGTTATAGTTACAATTGCTATTATTACACATGGGTGTATAATTACAACTAACACTGCAACTGATTATGATATACGATTATATAGTGCAACTGGTGATCGTATTGATTATTGTGTTGGAACTGCATTCGGGCGTTCAACACATCATGATGAGTTAAAACAATATTATCGTAAAGATAATCCAAATCCGGAGATACCTAATGCTACAGTTAACCAAATACCTGAGTATTTCGATCAAATGCCATATGATAAAATTATTGGAAAGTCACAAACACCACCTAACATATTTGAACGTATTGGTGAAAAACTATTTCATAATGATGCTATAACTGGTGTATGGTTAATTTCAGTTCACGACCATGACCATAAATTATTGTATCCTACTGAAACTATGGTTAATGATAAGATTTCATTCAACTTACTTAACATAAATGGTTTAAATGCACTAAACACTTATTTTAACAAAACCACTAAGATAGACTATGAAAAAATACTTGTAAATGAAGATAAACCATATCCTAAAAAAAATGACGATGGAGAACGAAATATTACCGGTTGGAACGTTTCTTTAAATAATAAAGAATCTACAGATACACGACGGATTGAACAAATTCGTCTAAGTTATGTATTTGATTTAATGAAACAAATTTTGGGTAATAATGTTAAATTAAATGTATATGACTATTCGTGTTCAACTTCTTGTGGAAGTAAAGACTTTACCCCAGATATAATACACCCATTGCCTATAACAGATATAGAACATGGACGCCCACCATATTTTCAAGTTGCAGGATCAAACAAAAAAAAGAAGAAAAAGAAGACAATTTAATCTATATAGTATATAACTAACCATGTCAACAAAACGGAAAAAACAAAAGAATACCAAAACCAGAAAATTAAAACCAATGAATTGTAATCCTATTACAAAAGGTAAAACAAGTGTTGGTATTAGTTGTTTAACGGATGATGTGTTATATAAATTAAAAGATTCTTTCAATACTCAACATCACAAAAATACTATTAAATCTACCAGTCCTAAACAAATATGGAATGAATTGAAAAATAAGTTGAAAACATGTGACAAGGAAGATTGTTGGTTGGAATCTATTACAGATAATCAGGTGAAAAATAAACTTATTAAGGAATCTTTTGCACCTAAACACCCGGAATCTTGGAAGAAAAACCCTGATAAATGGCTTTCCAATTTTGATATTGCTGCGGTTCTCAAACAGTATGAAAAATCTCATAAAAACTTTAGAATTATTGGACCAACACCTATTGATTTTGATACACGTCCACCCGAACATGATGGCACATGCGTTTGGGAAGAACTCTGTACATTTGATTTAAAATCATATGTTGATACTGGAAAAACAAAAATAGGTATTGTATTTAATTTAGACAATCATAAACAAAATGGTTCTCATTGGGTTTCTTTATTCCTTGATTTAGAAGACCAATTCATTTTTTATATGGATAGTAACGGCGACTCCATACCAGGGGAAATCAAATCATTAGTTACCCGTATTATTGACCAAGGATTGTTATTAGAAAATCCATTACATATTCATTTTTATGAGAATTTTCCTATGGAACATCAATATCAAAACAACGAGTGTGGTATGTACTCGTTATTCTTTATTATTACTATGCTGACCAACAAGACTGAGAAAAAGAAATTTAAGACTTATACAGAAAAAATAGACTTTTTTAAGAATAAACGAATACCAGATAAACATATGCATAGTTATAGAAAAAAATATTTTAATTCGTAATTTTTTATCATTATAGTATAACTTATATAATATAATGGGAGGTAGTTTGAGTACATCAAGTGACAATTCTATAACTGAACAACAAAAACAAGCCCTTAATAATGCTATACAATTAGTTGAAGAAACAGATAAACCGCACTTAGAAAAACTTTTAGAAAATATATCAAAACCAGTTAAACAACAAGATGATTCATCTACCGATGAACCACAAGTTACAATAGAAATATTTGGAAGTGAAGATAAAAACAGCGAAGGATTTTATATTAATGATTATAAAATTAAGACACATAATTTGAATAAAACATTTTCTCCAAATGACCAAGTAGAGTATTTTTTAACAAACGTATTTGATTATATTAAAAATAGTAATTTACCAGAAGGTGAACGAGACACCGAACTAAATAATATCTTTCATAAATATACAAAAAACGTAAAAATTGATCCTACTAAAGAAAAAGAAGAAACCAAACAACCTGACCAATCAGGTGGTAAGAAAAAAAGGTCAAGAAAACATAAACCAAAATACAGACATCGTAAAACAAAAAAACATTAACTAATTAACAAATATAGATATAATGACATACTTTTATACATCATGTCATTATATGTTGTATCTGAAAATCAAGAATTACTATGGAATGTTATAAGTAAAAACTCATATATTCAAACGTTTTTTTCACAATATAACCCTGATACAAAGGTTGATTGGTTTAAATCTATCGTTAGTAAATTTTATGACCAATATAGAAACCAAAAATTAACAGTAAACGATTTGAATCGTGTTAATAAAGAAACTATTTCGTATATGATTCAAAATATACGAGAACAAACAACTACCCGATCTAACCCTACTTCACCTATTAATGATAATAATGCGGTTCAACCAATTAATTCATATTCTATAAATACACCTCCCATTGTTAGTAATAATCGTCAAGAAATGTATGCAAACCAATTTGAACAACGCCAAAATGAATATGCTGCTATGACAAAACGCAATATTCCTGATGATGTAAATTTTGCAGAAAAGAATGATGACGGGGTTATTGAAAATATGGATACACTTATTCAACAACAACTCAAACAACGAGAATATGATATGAATAATATTCCACCACCTGTTAATATGAGTGCACCGTTAAAACAACAAAATATCCATTCAATTGAAAGTGAACGACCCAAACTTCATATAGATACTAATTCTAATATTAATATTTCAATACAAGAGATTGACCAACCTGCTCTTGATAAAAAATCTGTTTCATGGAAAGATGAAGAAGATAATCAAGATAATGTATTTACTTCATTAAAAGAGAATATTGAATCAATTACACAAAATATGAACCAATTAACACAAACTGTAAAAACATTACAAGATGATATGAAATTATTACAAAAAACTCATGGTGATTTACATACACAAATTGTTCGTAATGAATCTAAGGCAACACTTGATAATATGTTAGAAAATATAGAAATGTCACAATAATATAATTGCGGAAACATTATTAAACATAAATATTATGAATTATATATAATATAAAATTCATAAATGGAATTATTTGAACATACATTTTTTATTAATTTAAACCATCGTACAGATAGGTTAGAACATGTTACACAAGAATTTAATAAAATGGGGATTACTGCTGAAAGAATTGAAGGTATTCAACCAAAATCACCTGCAGTTGGATGTACACTTAGCCATATAAAATGTTTGGAATTAGCAAAAACACGTGACTATGAACAAGTATTTATTTGTGAAGATGATATTACATTTACCAATCCTGAATTATTTAAACAAAACCTACAAAAATTTGTTGATAATGATACCATTAATTGGAATGTATTAATTGTTAGTGGAAATAATTGTCCACCCTTTCAAAAATTATATGAATATGCATCTCGTGTTTTTTACTGCCAAACCACTACTGGATATATTGTGAAAAAGGAGTATTATGATACATTAATTGCGAATTTCAAAGAAGGATTAGCAAAATTAATACAGAGTCCTACCGATAAACATAATTATGCTATTGACCGTTATTGGTTCAAATTACAAATGCAGGATTATTGGTATCTTATTACACCATTAACTGTTACACAATATGATAATTATAGTGATATTGAAAATAGACATACCGATTATAGTGGTGCTATGTTGGACTTAGATAAAGAATGGATAACCAACCAAAGATCAGTCAAGAATATGCGTTTAACGTGAATAACTAAGTAATACAAATAATTGATATATATGTTATCTTACGTTTCTAAATATTGGATACGTTGTAAATGTTCTTTCGGAAGACAGTGAGTCTTATTTCCATTTTTTAAATAAGATAGATATTTTAATCTTGGTTTACGTTCATCCATTTTTACAAAATCATTCATTATATATACGCTGCAACTAACGGTTTTGTTGGTGTCAACAAGTTTACATTGTAATGTTATTTTGTTATATATATTATCAGGGTTGTTATTTGATATATATCCTTCACGCGTGTCAATATTGGATAAGATGGTTGGATTATCGTACTGATATATCACTCCATATGTCTTTGAACCTTTCCTTGGTTCCAGGTTGGCAACACCAGACCTAATATTAGGTATATTAACATTACGAAATTTTAGTATATAGTTTTCTACATATGCGGAACCAATTATATGTATGTTTTCGGTATCAATATATTGTACTAAATATTTTGTATCAAGATTTGCACCATATGCAAAGTAATACATATATAGATAATCATAACATTTAAAATTAATTACTAATCATTCTTCAGTAGCATAAATGTAGCAAGAACATTTTTATTCTTTTCTTCATATTGCATTGTTTTTAATTTATCTGCATATTCCTTTTGCATCATTTGTTCTCGGTATTGTGTATTTTGTTGAGCTAATATACGTTCAGCCTCTTGTTTCTCAAGGGGGGTCAATGATTGCTTACCACGTTCTCGCATCATATGGTCAACAGAAGAAAATTGTTGTACTTTATGAATATCTTTCTCACTAACATCAAATACTGTTTGATCTTTGTGCACTTTACGTAAATCATCAAATTTTAATTTACTAAAAGGGTCACTTGTGACATATATATCATTATTTTCATCATCGTAAATAGAATTGCCAAATTCACTGTTCACATATAAGTTCTCAACACCGCGATGTTTTACCAAACTTGTTTGATTATCTCGCATATTATCAATAATTTGTCCCATATTTTGACTATTCACCTTTTCATTTGTTTCATATATAGGAGCTTCATTTGTAAACCATTGATTTCTTTCAGTATTTGGTTTATTTACCATATTTTTATCAAATAATTGATTAAATGTATCATTAAATTGTTGTTTATTCATTGATTGAATATTTTTACTTACTTGCCGTATGGTTTCTTTATCGTAATTTTGATGCCCTACTTCATAATTCTTTTTCTCATTTGATATTTTTGCATTTTGTTTATTCTGATTCTCATAAAATTTCACTACAATATCAAATGCTTTTTTATAAAACAAAAAATACTTAGGCTCTAACTTTGATTTATCAGGATGGGTCATTAATACTTTCTTTTTTGCACGTTTCATATCTTCCAAAGTAATTGAATAAGTCAAATCAAATAACCCAAGTAATTCTTGTAAACTATACATATGAATGTCTAAGTTATAATCCTCTTGTTTTTGCATATTATAACTTAATTGAGATAATTATATATATGTTCTTACATAAAATATATATAAAAATAAATCTATTTATTATAGAAATGGGACTACCTATTATAACTCACTATGAAAATAGACAACAATTTTTATCTTCTCTTGGTAATAATCCTGGTTTGATATTTGTTAAATTTGGAGCCGAATGGTGTGAACCATGTAAAATTATAGAAGATGATGTTAGTCGTCACTTTCTTTCTATGCCAGATAACGTACAATGTGCTATAATTGATGTTGATAATAGTCTTGATGTATATGCATTTTTAAAAAGTAAAAAAATTACTCAAGGAATACCTACTATTATTTGTTATAATAAAGGTAATACTCATTATGCACCTGATGATGTTTTTTCCGGTACCGACAAAAATCAACTTGGACAATTCTTCAAACGTTGTTTAGATGAATTATAAACCGGATTTACATATATAATGTATATTTAATTGGATATGCTATTGGATTACAATCCATTTCTATGTCTACACAACATGTTATATCATAAGAATTATGTAACAACCCTTCTATTTTGTTACATGGATTCTTATTGTGCATTTTTGTTATTAAATTTATATATCTAATTAGATTCATAGTATTTTGGTAAAAATATAAATCTCTTTTTGAAAAGGATACATTATAAATACAATCATATAATCCCATTTTATACCCATACCATTCATAATAAGTATTCTCATATTTTGTTTTGTATAATACATTTTGTATAGCCTTAGGTATCATTAACTCATCTTCATATTCAGTCATATTTGGTTCATTCATAAATTTTATATAATTGCATAACATCATATTTAACGGAGGAATAGATTGTTTGTTTACCAATTCCATTATTCTACCAACAACTGTTTGTATATTTCTATAGGTACACTTCATATTTATTAATATACAATCGATATTATCAGTAACTACCTCATTTATTAATCGCGTATTCATATCCATATCTGCCTGTGTAGGAAAAATATCAATTATTATATTTAATATATGGGAAGTTTCTGGTTTTGTTCGTAAAAACATAGGTACCATCTGTATAACTGCATTTGTATCTACACGAGTTGTTAATGTATTTGAACCCGCGTTGAAATATACATCTTGGTTATTGAATTTTGAACCGAATGATATATACACATATTGGTATGGTTGTTTTGTTTGTATAAATGCATTAAATGCTGTTATAAAATTTGTTTCATCAGTTGTTATTAACATGTTGATATAATATTATAATAATATTATATCAAATTATCAATTTTTTATTTACGATTTCTTTTTGTTTTTTGTTTCTTAATAGGATTTTTCTTATTTTTTCCTTTTGTTTGTTTTTTTTTACCACCATATGATGGATTTTTGCTCGGTAGTGATTCAGTTGGTGATGTATCTGGTGTTACTGGAACTGCTACTGGAATATTTTTATCATTTTCATTAAATGGGTTCAACGATTTTATACTATCTATAGTTCCATTTACTGATGGAATATTCAATCCATCTATTACACTTGGTGTTTCACTGGATTCTGGAGGTGCAAGTATTATTTCATTATCAGTATCAGCAATTGTTGCATATGTTAATACGAGTGTTGTCACTCCTATAAATACATAAGACATCATAGGCATATGAAAGTCATTCATACTAAAGTTATACTATTATGATATTTTTATTCACTATTATTTACAATAGTACTATTATATTTGTTTTTCCATACTTGCTTTGTCTTTGTACGTAATCTACAATTCATATGTCGTTCAAATTGTTCAGGACTATCGTAATACAATGTGTCCAGTTCATTGCCACTGTCATTACCTGCGTACCTGACTTTAAAATATTGGTCTTCTGACATTGCACCACCTACTCTATCATATTCTGGAATACCAGTAACTGCATTACGAATAATATTACCTGGAATATTACCTGATGCAAAATATTCTAATTTATTTTTCTTTGTTCCAATACGTTTATGACCAGGGTCGGCACTAACAAATTTACCATTTTTCTTTACTTTTACTGGTGTAAATACAGTAGAATCATCTGTGACTACTGACTCATTATATGTATACGGCGGGTTATCATATTCATCATCATAATTTCCCCCCATACATTCGTTATTATATTCGTCGTTGTTATATTCGTCGTTGTTATATTCGTCGTTGTTATATTCATCCATATTTAGCGGTTTGTTATTGAGAATGCTAATAAACAATTATAGGTTTACTATGATATTTATATATGCTGATAATTCTTTATGTTATTTCATATAATTAATTGATTGCGAATATCTGTGTCAACTTTTTTAGAGCTAATTGTATATAATGTCATTTACTTTTCAAGAACAACGCGATTTCATTGAAAAACATTTTGTACAAAATGATATAGTTAATCATATACCAGACGAAATAGATAGTATTGTTGACCCGTTTATACCAAGTCAACCACCTGCATTAGATACTAATAACATAAAACCTGAAAATACAAACACTTCATATAAATATTTAGATGATTTAATGTTGTCAAATGACCTTGTTTTATTTCCACGAAATCTATTAGACGATTATAAAATACATATATGTGCATTTTCGGTAAACACCAAATTAGAAACACCATTTTTACAATTTATGTTTAGCAAAAACAATTCACAATATACTTTTCCAGTATTTGATTTAGATATGAAAAGTATACAGGAGTCCAGTGTTTCAAAAATTATGTATTCAAATGATGATGATGATGACGATAGTGACTCAGAACAAGAAGAGAACAATTCTGTTAATAATGAGTTTTTACATCAATGTATTCGCTTTTTTCATGATAATATTTTAAAAGAAACTGATATTGATGATGATACTGATATTAAAACCAGATATAGAGGATACATGGAACAAGAGGATACTAATCATTTATATGTATTTTTTGATTGTACTGGTTTGTATATTGATGTATATAATGACAAATTTAAAACGAATGACTATATTTTTGCAATTGTCGATGAGATAAACAAAAGTAAAATTAATGATGTTTATATTGACAATGATATTATTACGCTATTTCAAAAAAATCCATTTATTACAGAATTAAATACAAGGAATGGAGAACCTATCACATTACCAATAATTTCTTATATATGTAGTGAAAACAAAGACAATATTTACACAAATTTATATAATGATATTAATGAGAATGGTATTGATGAAAATATTACAGATGATATCTTATTAATTCCACCACAGATCAATCATCCAATCTATCATGGTACTTATGTATTTTCTACAAAAGCATTAAATGGAAACTATACTAATATTAAACGATTTGCATTATTATATGAAGATTTTATTCAAGAAACCGAGAACATGGATCAATCAAATGAAGAAGATGAGGAAGAAACGGACGAAAATGAGGAAGAAATTAAAGAAAATGAGAACATTGATGATTCAAGCGAAGAAGATGAGGAAGAAATTGAAGAAAATGAGAACATTGATGATTCAAGTGAAGAAGACGACGAAGAAACGGAAGAAAACGAGAACATTGATGATTCAAGTGAAGAAGACGACGAAGAAACGGAAGAAAACGAGAACATTGATGATTCAAGTGAAGAAGACGACGAAGAAACGGAAGAAAACGAGAACATTGATGATTCAAGTGAAGAAGACGACGAAGAAACGGAAGAAAACGAGAACATTGATGATTCAAGTGAAGAAGATGATGAAGAAAGTGATAGTGATATATCAATCGAAGAAAATATGGACGTAATATTAGAAGAAAATGTTGTATTTACATTTAAAAATGAAAACGAACAATCTTTTTATGGTACATATTCAATTGAAACATTTATAGAAATTTAAATCACATAATATTTATTGTAATTATTATGTAATATCCATCTTATACATTATCAGTTGTTTTATAACTGGCAAAAAATATTTCTAATATATTAGCAGGAACTTGTGTTGATAAATTATCAGTAATTTCTTCACGTAATGGTTTTCTTTGATAAACATCTACAAAGTTTTTAACATATATTTCTATGTGTTTAACTTGTTCATTCATATATTTATCACGCTCAGCTTGTTGGTCTTGATTATTTTTCATAGTTTCAATTTGCATACGTACAGATTGTTTCTCAAGTTCAGTTTTTGTTTTTATTTCTTTTTCTCGCTCAGCAAGTAAAGTTTGCTGTTCCAATATTAATTGATTTTTTTGTTGCATTGCAGCATCCGTTAAATCATCACTCATTTCAATAACATCATTATCTATATCCAAATACCATTTATGTCTGGTTTCATTAGCACTTATTAAGGTATCACATATATCTGGTTTCTTTAATTGGTCATAACGTCTTCGTTTTTCAGTATCTGGTTGTCCTGCAAATTTACTTTTAAAATCATTTACTACCTTTTCAAGAATATCAGGACTGGTTTCCATAAGTCTATCAAATTCCATGCGACAATGTTTAATAAAACCCCCCGCTTCAGTTCTTTCAGATGGTTTTTTTGATAATTCAATGCGAATATTACGTGCAAACTTATCCCATGCAATGGAAGAAACACGGTGAGCCTCATTTAATTCTGATATTTTTAAATATTGTTGGATGGTTGTTAATATACCAATTGTAATATTAATACTACCAATTACAGCTGGTGCATATGATTTAATTGACTCAGGTAAACTATCTTGTGCGAAAGATGCAGTACCACTAATTGTTGAAAAAATAATAGCAGGAATTGTAAACCATGCATGTAAATATGAATATTTTGCATGAGAACGTGCATTAAGCCATTTATAACATTGTGCTACATCACACCATTCTACCATAATTAATTCATTTTCAGGAGACCATTCTACTTTTTTTACTTTTGGATTATTAGTTTTATTGGGTTTTGTATCTGTATTTAATGTATCTGCATCTTCACCATTTATAGTAGTAGGGGATGGTATAGTATCATATTGATCATTATTATTTGGCATACTCAGTTATACATTATAAATATAAAAATATTTCAAAAATATACATATTTCTAAATAATATGTATATTTTATACTGCATATAAATAGTTTGGTTCTATTTTACTGTGTCACTTAATGATTTAAATGCGGGTAATGCCACTACTTTATCTGTAATTTCCGCTTTATTATCATCATTTTGATTAATTATAACAGCTGGTTTTTCTTTTGAATTTATAGCATCGGCCATAGCAGCAAGTTCAGTTGTACTCAAATTATCACCTTCATTTATTAAATCAAATGAATCATCATTGCTAATATCATCTATAGAAAATGTATAATTCATATTAATATTTTCATCAACTTCTTTATAAAAATCCTGAATACGAATATGTAATTTTTTCAACTGTTTTTTTTGTGAGATATGAAAAAAAGAAATATAATTAATATATAGAGTTATCTGTTCTTGTAATATACGATTTTCATGTGTCAACGTGTTTAAAAAATTAGATATGGAGAACCCTACTTTATGATTATCATTATAATGCAATATAGTGTCAGTTTTAATTTGTGTTTCATTATATAAGGTATTAATAAGATTCAAAATACTTTCATGTAAGAGTGAAATATCTTCAATGCGATATTCTTGATATGGTTCCAAATCTTTATATACTGGAAATGTTTGAACATTCAATGTTTCTTCTGGTATATGTTCTTTACAAAATTTGATAATAATATTATGTAATTTGTAATAATCACAATACATACGATTATTTAAAATAGCTCTTACTTTCTTAACATGTTCAAATTCCATTGCAAATATCTTATATTGATAATAAAACGAATCCAGGCAAAATAAAAAAATATGTTTATTGTTATCCTTTATTAATTCACCGTGCAATTGTTTTAATTGGTCCAACTTAGATGTAACATTATTTTTTATAAGACCTATTTCCTTTTTTATAGATATAATATTCTTAAAACTATTTTTTAATTTGTCATTTTGAAATATATATGTATTTGACATGACTGTTGATATAAAATACGTATATATAATTTAACTGTAAAAAAACACATTAATACAATATTTAACTTACTTTTTTTTAATACACACTAAATAAAACACGATGTTTGTTTGTAAATTTCTCTTTCTAATTCTTCATATTCTTTGACTAAATTCAACTTATCATCTTCAGTGAATGCAGACACTTTATTTATGACTTTGTGCGTAAATGCCTCAATAACTGGCGTAATTGGTGTCCACATAGAAAGTGCAGTATTAAGCAGATTGGAATCTGTGGTTGGGAATGTTTCATTATCCATTTGTATAGGTTTTTTGTTTGATACATTTTCTTTGTTACGTTGTTCTCGTGGGATATATTGCTTGATTTCCCAATATTGACCAGCTTCTTCGTCATATACCAAATGACTTTCTTTATTTTTATTTAATTCATATTGGAGAGCGTTAGATTGAGGAGTATTATATGGATCTATTTTTAAAAATGCAAAATAATAAGGATTTTTGTTTTCATTTATTTTATAAATCATATCTAATTCGGTCACATAACCAATCCCCATATTTTTGAATGCTTCATGCACTGTACTTTTGTTTACAGAACCTAACATTCGTGGGATATAAATAGAAAGTGACATTGTGTATCGTAAATTTGTTGGTGTATCAACTTGTTAACATAAATAATACCATACATTTTAATCAATTTTTTACATTATTTATAAAAAGTTCTCTGTATTATATATATGTGTTATAATTTTGAAGTATCATTAGGTACAGGTATAGCTGCGTATACATTAGGATATTTTTTATTCCAACGTAATTTAACTGAAACAGAAATACAATATGTTATCGCTTTTTTGATATTTACATCTATGCAATTTGTAGATGCCATATTATGGTTTTCTGGAATGAAAAAAGATTTATTAAATTATATTGTAACCTCTGTTATTATTCCTATATTTCTGTCAGCACAAGTAATATATAATATATATTTTATATGTAATTTCCAAAAACTACATCATTTAGTATTACTCGCTCTTTATTCGTTTTATTTATTTTATCGGTTTAATGGATATTCTACACCATTATGTAATAATTATTTTTCATCACCTGTATGGGGGGATAATGAATTAAAATTATGGGAATTATTTATATTTGCTATTTTAATTCTATATCCACATTGGGATGTGATTGCATTTTTCATAGCTGTTATATTACTTATTAAATATTTTATAAATGGTGCAATGGGGTCTTGGTGGTGTTTTATATCAGCTTTAATAGGTATATACGCATATTTTAATTTTGGTGTCAAATAAGAAAAGTTTGTGTATATTCAAAAATATAATTAACAATTATAATAACAAATATAAAATTTATACAACAGTATAGAATAAATAATGGAAGATGACAATAACACACCAAGTGATATAGAAATATACAATGGGGAAAACAAATACTTAATGGGTTCTTCATTATTATACTTGATACCAGGGATGCACGCAGTTTACCGAACAAAATACCTATTATCGTCTATTTTGATGGTCGGTCCATTGGTTTCATACAAATATTGGTCAAACCCGTGTAACAATATGTGGAGGACTGCTGATATAATTTGTGCAAATATTGGAATGGGATTATTTATTGGAAATACTGCGTGGAATATACAGGTTCCATTTTACAAATATACTATCGGTTCATTGTATGCAACTGGAGCAACCTGTTATATATATGGAACTATAATACATAAACAACGTAACAAATCTTGGTATTTATATCACGGAGCTATGCATGCAATGATGTGGCTTGGACATTCATTAAATATTTGTGTGAGACAGTAAATATCACATAGAAATTTATTTTTTCACCATATGAATTAATAATTATAATAACAAATATAAAATTGATATTATAGTATAGAATAATTAATGAATCAAAATATAGATTTCATGATGCCATTACGAAACGCCTATTATCAACTCAATACCCACCCTATTATTCCAGTTAACCCAACTGGTACAAACGATGATACCTTTGGAGTATTAACACTTGATTTAAATGAAGTAAGTATTACAACTCGTCCTGTATTCATATTATTTACAGTAGATACTACTGGTTCTATGGGAGAATACACTAATGGAAATACTACAAAAATTCAATATGCAACACAAACCCTAAAAAGTATAGTAAAATATTTATCTACACAAGAAGCTGATATTTATATACAAGTAAATACATTTAATACTGAAGTACATGAATTAATCCCTCATATGAAAGTAACACCACAATCTGTAGAACAAATGTTAACACTTTTACGTACAATTGATGCAGATGGAACTACCAATATTGAAGCAGCATTGAAATCAGCAAGAAGAAGTATGAATGAATATGCAGAAATGAATCCAACACACTCATATGTACATATATTTATGACAGATGGTGAACCGAATGATGGTGCAACTACATCAACTGAACTCATTGATTGCATAGCAGACGATTATTTATCAATAAATATCGGTTTTGGAATGGATCATAATGCAAAATTACTATGTGAAATAAGCAATTTACAAAATAGTGAATATCATTTCATTGATAATATAGAAAAATCACATATTGTCTACGGTGAATCCTTACACAAGGTATTATATCCTTGTCTACATAATGTTAATATTCATATTGAAAATGGTTTTATATATAACTGGCTTACTAATGAATGGATATCTTCCTTTCATGAAAATACACTTATAGGTGACATGAGTAAATCTTATCATATTAAAACACATACACCAAGTTCCATGACTGCTACAGTAACTGGTTACTATGATAATGAAGATAATACTGATATGCTATATCTGGAAGAAGAAGTAAACAGATTACCTGAATTATGGGATAATAATGGTAACATAATACACGATTATACTATTATTAAATATGCATTTCGTCAATGTGTGTTAGAGGTATTACATGTAGCAACTCATATTGACATACATTCTAATAATAATGTATTTGATATGATCAAAACCCGAATCCGCGATTTATTTCGTATTATACGTACATATACACAGGAAAACAACCTATCTAATGATAAAATGATTAAACAACTAATGAATGATTTATATCTTGCTTATTGGAATGTAGGTAATATGGAAGGTGGAATATATATACTTGGTAGACACTGTTCACAAGGTTGTCAACAAGCATATACACCAGGTAATCAATTAATTCAATGTAATATTAATGACGATTTTGATATACCACCAAGACCCTTATTGCGTCGTTATAATAATTTGCATGGCTCAGTACCATTATGGGAACGAAGAACAGGAACAAATGTATTTGATTTTGACTTACCTGATTTACAAGTTCCAGATTTATCTATAAACGATTTCAATATGGATGATAATGAACATTCTTGTTATAGTACACCCGCTATTCGTAATACAACCAGTTCTATTTTAATGCCAGATGAAGATGATTAAATGTACCTATAATAAATTAGTATAGCATAAAAAGTATTTAAATAACATAATTTATATATATAAATGTCATCTGAAGATACCAAAGTTCCATCCAATTTCCGCGTATTAGTTAGTGATTTTACTCGTGATTTATCGGTAGCATTTCCAGAGTATTCCCATATGTGGGATAAATGGGGAAATGAAGATACATCCGATGAAGATTTAGAAAAATTATTTGATTTTTGTTCCAAAGTGTATCCTGCACGCTTTTTTGATATTTTATACCAAAATGAAGAAATTTTTGTAGAAGGTAGTGATCAAGACGTATATTTTTTTCCGAATATGAGTTTTCGCTTGATTTTTAATAGCGAAGGGTTGAGTGAAAATAGTAAGAAAATTATTTGGAAATACTTACAACTTATGTTATTTACAGTTGTTGGTTCAATTGATGATAAAACTGAGTTTGGAGAAACAGCAGATTTATTTGCAGGAATAGATGAAAATGAACTACAATCAAAATTAAATGAAACTATGAAGAACTTAACTGGATTTTTTGAAAATATCCCAACACCCGATTCTTCTACCAATGAAGGTGAAAAGCAAGAATCCAATGAAGGGGAGAAACAAGAATCCAATGAAGGAGGTAGTGATCCATTTGCAAATATATTCAAGAATATGCCCAATATAAAAGGCATGCCTGATATCAGCAATTTACAAGATACATTAAAAACACTATTTGATGGTAAGATTGGAGCATTAGCAAAAGAAATGGCAGAGGAGATTGCAGACGATTTTAAGGACGTTTTAGGAAATGATATGGATAATACAGCCAATCCTCAAGATGTAATAAAAAACTTGATGAAAAATCCAGCAAAAATATCAAAATTGATAAAAACAGTTAGTACAAAACTTGATACCAAAATGAAAGATGGGTCCATTTCCAAAGATGAAATTATGAAAGAGGCTGGTGATATGATGAGTCAAATGAAACAAATGGGTGGTATGGACAATATGAAAGAGATGTTTGAAACTATGTCAAAGAGTATGGGATTAGGTAAAACCGCAAAATTTGATAAAAATAAAATGAATCAAATGCTAAAACGAGAAGAAAATAAAAACAAAATGAAGGAACGTGCGGAACAACGTAAAGATAAAATGCAAAAAGAAAAGGCAGCCGAATTCCAGAAAGCAATGCAAAGACGTAGAGAACAAGTCGCGTTACAAAAACAATATTTAGTCGCTACTGATGACCCTCACCATATGGTATTTAAGTTAGATGGAGACGAAAATCAAGGCAAATCATTCATTCATCCAGATATAGAAAAAATGTTAGAAGAAGAAGATGCTGAAAAAGTTGCCAAGGAAGAAGCTAAGAAAAATAAGAAAAATAAGAAAAAAAAGAAGAAAGTATAATTATACATCTTTTCTCTCATAGTACTATATAATAATAATGAGCGTATTTAGTTTTATTGATGCCCGCTTTTTTGTATTAAGTTTAATCATTGGATTATTTGCAGTATATATATCTATGCCTGATTTAAGAACAGTTTATGTATATCCTACTCCCGAAAATGTTAGTTTATTACAATATAAAGACAAAACTGATACCTGTTTTTCTTTTTCACAGGAAGAAGTTACTTGTCCTACTGACCCAAATGATATATCAAAAGTACCAGTACAACAATAAGTAACCTATTTTACAGTATATATTTTCCACATGTATAATATATACTATGAACTTTAAACGATTACTATATACAGATTTAGGTCGCATATTTATTTCTATCATATTAGGTTTAGGTGTGGCTACATTATTTCGAAAGGTCTGCACAGATAAGAGTTGTATACGTTTTAATGGACCCATTATTAGTGATTTAGAAGATAAAATATACAAACATGGAGAAAAATGCTATAAATATAGTACTCGTACTGATAAATGCGATACTACAAAAAGACAAATTGATTTAATGGACAAAGACGCAAAAGAAAATTAAAACTATTATTTCTTTAGCAAAACATTGTTTATTATATTCGTTAAACTATACAATATTTGGTATAATTATTATTGTATAGTTTATGGAAAATACTACTCGCATTGCCGATTTACCTACTGATGCAAATGCAAGACAAGCCACTACTGCTTATGCAAGTAATATACCACCTACTACCATAAGCATATCAAATACTAAACAAAGTAAGATTGATGGTGAAACACCGACCAATTATACACCCATTAATGTACATCCAAATCCATACGGTGTATCGGCAAATAACCCAATTATGGATGCTCCATCTCAATCAATGAATATGCAACAACAAATTCCTATGCAACAACAACAACAAATTCCTATGCAACAACAATCTATGGAAGCATTGCAAAGTATGGAACACCATCGTTTACCGTCACGTGATATACCTAAAAATACGATTCATTATTCAAATGATGAAGGGGTACAACCTAATTATATACCAAAACATGACGTTGAACGTGATTATGTCAAAGACCATTATGATACTACCGAAAAAAATTTAAAAGAATATGAACAAAAACAACGACAATATAATCATTGGGATTCTATATTCAATGATATCCAGGTGCCTATATTCATAGCCATTTTGTTTTTCTTTTTTCAACTTCCTATTGTAAATACTATGATTTTTAAAAAATTCGCATTTTTATCCTTACACCACGATGATGGTAACTTTAATATGATGGGACTCATATTTAAAAGTTGTCTGTTTGGATCATTATATTATTCTGTATACAAAACTACAACATTTATTAGTGAATTATAACATTTTAATATTTAAAAAATTGATATATATATAATTCTATAATTATATATAACTAAGAATGAACAAATCTGTTAATAAGGTTGTTAACAATATCCATACCGACAAAATACATATTCCCAAACCTATTTTGAAATGGGTTGGGGGTAAAACCCAAATAATAGATAAACTGATTGCCGACTTTCCTGTTGAAATTAATAATTATCGTGAAACATTTTTAGGAGGAGGTAGTGTATTATTAGCATTATTAACCTATGTAAAAAATGGAATTATAAAAATACATGGTAATATACACGCGTATGATTTGAATGAACCATTAATCTATATCTACAAAAATATACAAAATAATCATAATGAATTATACGAACAATTGCAAAACATTATAAAAGAATTTAATAAATGTGGCAATGGTGAACTAAACCGAAAACCAGCTAACATTGAAGAAGCAACAGATTTGAAAGAAAATTATTATTATTGGATAAGAAGTGAATATAATAAATTAGATGAAAAAAATAGTATATTAGGTTCTGCTATGTTTATATTCTTAAATAAAACCTGTTTTAGAGGTATATTTAGAGTTGGACCAAATGGGTTTAATGTTCCATTTGGACATTATAAGAATCCAGAAATCATTAATAAAACACATTTGGATGAAATACATGATTTAATTCAAAATGTAATATTTGAATGCTATGATTTTAATACATCACTAACAATTGTAGAACCCAATGATTTTGTATATCTTGACCCTCCATATGCTCCAGAAACTGATAAGTCATTTGTAGGATATACGGAAAATGGATTTAATCTTGACCATCATAACCAATTATTTAAATTAATTCACGGTTTAACTGATACAAATAAAAAGATAATGCTAAGTAACGCAGATGTAGAATTAGTACGTGAAAACTTCACAAATAAAAAATATAATACAATATCTATTTTATGTAAAAGGTCTATTAATTCTAAAAACCCTGATGCAAAAGCGAAAGAAGTTATTATTAAAAATTATTAAATTATTATATTTACATTATAGGTGCTACCAAATCACTAAAACGAATGTATTCAATACCCCATGATTTTGCTATATCCAATATAAGTTGTGTTTTTTTTGTAATATTTTCACCAAAATATCTTGTCTTACCATTCGTTAATTCTTCTTCTTGATATGCTACACACACAATCCTAAGCGGCTTTCCATACAATTCAGGTATATTCTGGTATTTAATAAATGTTCCATATACCTTTTCTCCTGCTGTTCCAGATACCCACCAATTAGATGTTTTTACTTCATACACATATTCATCTGTTTCCCAGTCTGGTTCAAATCCATCCATGCGAATTACTTTTCTTGGATTCTCACCACGTGCTTTTAAAACATCAAATACCAGTTTTTCACCCAATAAGGTTGTCCATTGTCCGTTATTTATTTGTCCTATCATATCATTGCCCCATTTTTTTTCTTTTTCTTGTAATTCCTTTTTCTGTTGTGCAATAGATATATCAGGTTTTTTTATAACGTTTGATGGTTTCGTTAATGCCCATGATATACGTTCTTTTAAATTCATATCATAAGTATTAACCGTTTCATTATCAACTGTTTCTATTTTGGGTTGTTCTTGCTTTTCATTAAATTCACTCATCGTTAAAAATATAATACCCATTTAAGTATTACATTTTTATCAATTTTTTACATTATATAGCTTGTTTCTTTATTAAAGCTAAAATTGGATGTTCTTTTTGCGGTGTTTCCTTTTTTATATTTTTACGAGTTTTACTTTTTACAGTTTTATCTACATTTTTCTCTTTCTTTTTGTTAGAGTTATCATTGGGTGCATATCTTAAAAACCACATTTGATATTCTTTTGTAGTTCTGTCATTACTCAATTCTTTAAACATTTCTGTTTTCTTTGAACGCATATCTTCCAATGTTTCTTGTTTACCATAACAATCTATACTATAGCGTTTTAATATACCGCGTTGGTCCAGATGATTATGTTGTTCCATTTGAAATAAAAACATAGCAATACACATTAATCTATCTTTATTGTAATGTGGCATATTTGCATATAAGAAACTTAAATAAAAAGCTAAGATAGTATCTATTGTTGCAATTTTAATCTGCTTTCCATCTATCGTAACCTCATTATAACTATGACAAGCAATTGGTTCATATATGTATGCCATACTATATTTACCAACAACTATTTCTATATGTCGGGGAATAATTTCACCAATTGGCTTATGTTTTATTATTTTCACAGATTTGAAATTTTCTTTTTGGAGACGCTCTTTCGCGATTAATGCACATTTATCTGGATCATCCGAAATAATATCAAAATCGGGGATTGAGTCCACTAAGTTCTTTTTGGATTCTGGCATATGATTTGCATATAAATGAGTTGAATATCCGCCAAAAAATACGGAACTATTATCTATAAAAATATCTCGCATTAATAAATGTAGTCGTTCTTCGTTTTCCAACGATATATCAATTTTCTTTGTGAAATCAACCGCAAAACAATTTTTCTCTAATTTCATTGGAAAATATTTATTCAATATACTTAATCTTTTTGACACTTTTTCCCAACGAGATACATCACCTGCAGGTCTTGACAATTCTAAATACATCGCCATTCGTAAATAATCAGGAGGTGCATATTTTATACCTGCTATTTGTATAGCATCTTTTGATATTGATTTATAAATTTCACTATGTAAATACGTAATATCAGCTATTGGAATGAAGTTAACAAACACTTTAAATGTACCATAATGAACGCCTGACTTTGCTTCTACTTCCGTATATCCCGCTTTATAATATATATCTGCGAGTTCTTTGGCATCTTCTAAAGCATTCGCCGAAAAAAAATCATAATCAGGTATTTCTATATCTCTTTTATAAAATTGTGCATATGTTGGTAAAATATTGTTAATGGCAGTTCCACCATAACATATCAACTTCTTTTTGATAATAAAATCCTCCACTATTGTTAACATTTTTTGAATATCCTTGCTGTTAACCTTTTTACGCCCTTGTAATTTCTCAGTTTCATCCACAGCATGACGCAATATTGTTAATTCACAATCTTCAAATGTCATATCATCTTCACATAATTTTGTATTAAATTTTCTTTTCGGTTTATTAGAAGTCTTCTTTTTAGTTTGTCCACCCATATTATTTATAATATAATATAATTAGAAATAATATTACTAAACCATCTTGTAATAGCTTTACTTAGTAAAATATTTTAATGCACTTGAAAGTGGAACTATACCACTATTCATATCATTAAAAAACTCCTCATATTTAATAAAATTTTCATCTACTATTTGAAATTGACATAATAAATTTTGACATCCATGATTTACTATAAATTCTTTATAAGATGGATTTGCTTTATTTATTACTATATCTGGTATTGTCATTTTCATATTTTTTGATGTTGTATGTATGTTATCATCTTTTAATAATACTGGTTTTTTGGCATGACCCAATAAATCTGTGTAATGATACAAATTCAAATATTCACTACCACTTTCAAGATTCATATACTTTGTTAAATCATAACAGTTTTTTGCTCCTTCTGTACATGATGCATATTGACTATAATCATATTCTACTGTTTTATCTATTATTATTACTGCTTTTCCCATAACATCCTTTAATTTTGTTTCCTTAGTAATTTTATCATTATATATCACAGATTTTAATGTTGCATCAATTGAACTTGCTACTGCATGATATATATTAGAATCTTTTGATTTTATTCGTAAATTAATAAATACAGGATCCTTATTATTTGGAGAACCTTGTGAAAATGCATTTGTTGCAACAGTCGTCAATATTTTATCTAACAATACACTATTCTTTGAATCTAATAATATATAGGATTTATCACTTGATACTGCAACCATTGGTTTGAAAATATTATTTTCTTTTATATGAAAGACTTCAAAATCCAAAAAACGACAACCACGCTTTAATACCTCTTTTACCATATTTTCACTAATATATTTACCACTACATGCTGAGTTATAAGACGCTTTTATACAATATTCATGTAATGGCATTTTCGCATATTTATTAGATATACTTTGAATATTGTTGAACTCATTGTATTTAGCTACTACGCCTTTAATCTCACTCTCTGCTGGTTCAAATCCTTCTACCGTTTTTGAGAACCCTTCTGTCGATTTTGTATCTAAATTATTCAATATTATACGTCGTTTATATTTCAAATTATATATCAAATAAATTATTAGTATTATTGAAATAATTAATAGGATCAAATGGAAATTATTAATCATCTTTATATTTTATGTATATATAAACAAATATAATAAAAATATAGTATATAACTTATTCAATGGCTGGTGGATTACTAAATATAGTCGCTGTCGGTGCAAATAATATTTTTTTAACAGGTGACCCATGTAAAACATTTTTCAAAGCTACCTATGCAAAGTACAGCAACTTTGGCCTACAAAAATTTAGAATAGATTACGATGGACAACGTGATTTACGAAAGGCAGAACAGTCTACATTTACGTTTAAAATTCCACGTTATGCTGATTTATTGATGGACACCTATATTGTTGTTGCATTACCTGATATATGGAGTCCAATTTATCCTCCTACGCAAGATACTGGTTATAAATGGGCTCCGTATGAATTTAAATGGATTAAAAATATTGGAACTCACATGATTAAAGAAGTTACTATTACTTGTGGGTCTTTAACGTTACAACGATATACTGGTGAATATATGGCAGCAATGGTTGACCGTGATTTTTCTGCTGAAAAAAAGGAATTATTTAACAATATGACTGGTAATATTAATGAATTAAATGACCCCGCATATGCTCATGGACGCAGTAATACATATCCATCCGCATCATTCACACCTGACCTTAATGGAGCTGAACCATCCATACGAGGACGCAACCTTTATATACCTATTAATACTTGGTTTACATTAAACAGTACATGTGCTTTTCCATTAGTTGCACTACAATACAATGAATTAGTTGTCTCAGTTACTATGAGACCCATTCAAGAATTATTCCAAATACGAGATGTTTTTGATGTTGAGTATAATTATCCTTATATACAGCCCGATTTCAATCAAGCCCGATTTCAACCATACCGATTCTTACAAACACCTCCTACTGGCTTTATTGAACCAAGTGATTATGATAATCAAGTATCAACTTGGAACGCTGATATTCATTTATTATCCACATATTGCTTTTTATCTAAAGAAGAAACACAAGTTTTTGCTAAAGATGACCATGTGTATCTCGTGAAGGATGTGTTTGAACACAAATATGAAAATGTTACTGGCTCTAAACGCATTAAAGTCAACTCAAATGGTATGGTTTCCAGTTGGATGTGGTTTTTACAACGCAATGACGTAAATTTACGTAATGAATGGAGCAATTATACCAACTGGCCATATGATAAATTACCATCTAATATCACATTAGCACCAAATGAACCCTTACTTGGTATGGAATATGATTTATCGTATGGTATTGGTATTCATCCAGGAGTTAATAATATTACGAATAGTGGTATCGCAATTACGGGTGTTTATCATAATGAAAACCGTAAAGATATTTTAGAAACTATGGGTATTTTATTAGATGGAGCTTATAGAGAAAATACATTAACCAGAGGTGTTTACGACTTTGTTGAAAAATATACACGTACTGGAGGATCCGCGAAAGAAGGGTTATATTGTTATAATTTCTGTTTAAATACAAGTCCACACGAATATCAACCTACAGGTGCAATCAATCTAAGTAAATTCAAAACAATTGAGCTTGAAATTAATACATATTCTCCCTCTATTGATTATGTAAATTCAAGTTACGATATTATATGTGATGCTGAATTCGGTGAACCCATTGGTGTTCGTAAATCTAATTGGCGATTATTTGAATACAATTATAATTTGACTTTATATGAAGAACGTTATAATGTTTTATCTTTTATTGGTGGAAATTGTGGTATGTTATATTCAAGATAATACTGCATTTTTCGTTATATACTTTTGATTAATATATTATTTTTATAGCATATGTTTCATATTTTGAGTAAAAAATAACAGAATATATATAATTGCTATTATATATACGACATCACCTTATGGAAAATAATATTGATAATATAGATATTATAGAAAATAACAATATAAAAAGTATAGATAAAAAACCTGATTTAAATAGGTCTTTTAGCAATAACAATAATGCAGATATTCGTGATTTTCAAAGTGAACATATGATTCATAAGTTAAAAAAAATAAAAAAAAAGAAAATGAAAAATAATTATAAGAAAGTAAAAGAACTTGATGTTTTAACGAATGATAAACCTATACTAACTGACACCGATAATACTGTAAATGATAAACCGTCAACATCTACGTTTCAATATATAAAAAATCTTATTTTCAGTAAAGATAAACCGGTTGTTGAAGGAGCCTATGAATTTGAAGACATTGATTATAAAGACCATGAATTTGAAGACCATGAATATGAGGGAGGTGATGCACAAAATGATATAACATACGCAAAAGACGAAACACAAATGACAGATGTAGTATCTAAATTTTATGACGAAATCAATAAATATAATACTTATTTGGCAGAACTTCTTGTTGGTGAAGATGATACTTATAATAAAAAATCGGCAGCAAGAAATGATGATATTATTTTAGTACGTAATTCCATCGTATGGTTAGAATGTGCATTTGTTAGTTCTATTATGGTTTATAATTGGTATTTCGCTATTTATTTTGCAAAAGACCCACGTAATGATATTCATATACCATCTTTTTCAAAAGAGGCATTACTTAAAAAATTTACAGATAAGGAAACAGGAAAAAAAAATCCGTTTATTCGTACTTTTGTATATTTTTTTGAATTTGCCTTTTGGTTCCCTGAAATGTTAGATTGGGTATTATTAAAAATTGTACCCAAAACGGCAGGCATCCTTAACGGCACTTGTAACTTTTTATTGTTGTATTTTGTCTGTTTATTTTGCACCAAAAATTTCGCAATATCATTTAAAAATTTCTTTATTGACTTATTTAATGTACATAAAAACCCTACTGGAAACATGCTTATTAATTTTATGGTGTTTATTATAGTCATTCTTTTCTTTTCTTCATCATTTAGCTTAAACTTAACACCTGATGCAGAAGGTGTGGAAAATGCGATTAGTATCATTACAGCTAATCCTTTTGTTGCATTATTTAAATTTGTTATTAGAGCTATAATAACTTTCTTTATTAGTGTTCCCGCAGGAGCTATCGGTTGTGGAATATATTTAATATACATGTCATTCTTTTCACGATTGACTTGGGGTAAATGGGATTTTACTGATGTTCTTTTCAGTATGGAATCTATAAACGATATTGATAAACATATTCGTTCTTCTAAAGCTGGTTTTGAAGAAGATGATTTATGTAACTCTAGTAATTTATTGGCATTCTTATACTCATTCTTATCTATTATTTTTAACTTTTTAGATTATTTTAAAGAACATTTACTCAAAATTATTTACACAATTATGCTAACATGTATCACTGTTGTATTAGCTATCAATATGTCTTCTCTTGCACCTACTAAATTTCCTTTGATTTTCTTTGCTGCTTTGACGAGTATTGCTTTTATAGTCATGGTTATAACAAGTGTTATTAGACATTATAAGTTGAATAAATCACCAGATACTGATAGTAGTCCTTTAGGTACTACAGAACCTACTAATACCACCAATCCGGATACGATTAACCCTCTAAATCGAGTATAAGTTAACTGTTTTTAAATAATTATGTCAGGTTCTCCATTTCCGTAATTTAAACTTGGTAAAACTATATTTTTGTTATAAGCACACTTGTTTATAACAAATTAATTACGTACATATAAATATAAATATATCCACTTACACTTTATATATGACAAATAAGAAGAATAAAAATAAAACCGAATATAACAAAAAATATCCATTTGTTTCTATATGTACACCCACATTCAACCGTCGTCCGTTTATAAAAACTATGTTTGAATGTTTTAAGAATCAAGATTACCCAAAACATCGCATAGAATGGATTATTGTTGATGATGGTACCGATAAAATTAAGGATTTAATAGAAACCTCTGATATTCCACAAATCAGGTACTTTGAACTTGATAAAAAATTAACGTTAGGAGCAAAACGAAACTATATGCATAAACATGTTAAGGGTTCTATTATTGTTTATATGGATGACGATGATTATTATCCACCTGAACGTGTATCTCATTCTGTTGAAATGTTACTCAAAGATGACAAAGTTATGTGTGGTGGAACAAGTGAAATTTATTTATATTTTAAAACCATGAATAAAATGATTCAGGCTGGACCATATGGACCAAATCATGCTACTGCTGGTACATTTGCATTTAAAACAAAGCTATTGGAAGACACCAAATATAATGACACTGCTGCTTTGGCTGAAGAACGTGAATTTCTTAAAGGATATACCGTACCATTTGTTCAATTTGACCCATTAAAAACGATTTTAGTATTTTCACATGAACATAATACATTTGATAAACGTGAAATGTTTAAAACATCACATCCCGATTATTTTAAAGAATCACCTAAAACGGTTGATATGTTTATTCGTCAAGACCACGAATCTAATGTTAAAAAATTCTTTTTAGAAGATATTGATAAATTATTAGATAATTATGAACCTGGATTACCTAAGATGAAACCTGATGTATTAACCCAAATTCAAAAAATAAAGAAGGAACGAGCTGAAGCTATTGACAAAATGCAAAATGGTCCTATTATGTTACAACAGGGAGATGGACAGCCTCCTATAGAATTAAATCACCAACAAATTGTACAATTTATAAAACAATTACAACAGAAAAATGAAGAGTTAATGCAACAAAACTCTCAAATTCAAAATGCATATAATCATTTACATAATGTTATTATAACTATGGAGAAATCTCTTATTGAAACAAAAAAATTAATACCATAATAACCTTATGTTTTTATATATTACATATTATTATGTAATATATATTCTATTCTATTCTATTCTATTCTATTCTATTTCCAAATCATCCTCATGTAATATTAATGTATCTTTCTTTACAGTACGATCTAAATACCTATATATACGTTTTATATCTAATTTGGATAACCCATATGGTTCAAACATTTCTTCTATCTCATTTATATGATCCACATTTGTAAGCAAATCATCTCCATAATACAGTCGTAATTCTTGAAATAATGCTATTATATCCTTTTTATCCAAATTCAATCGTTGAGTTAAGTTATAAATAAACAATATGTTATTATATTCTGTTGAATATTTTGTTAACACTTTTGTAAATCTTATATCTGGTAATTTTTTTATACTATTATCAGTAATTGTATCATGATACATCTTATTATTATAGAACGTTTTTATTAATGAACTCATTTCATTAAATTGCCATATCTGTTTTTGGAAAGTAATACGGTCTATATAATCTGCTATGCAGATATGTGTTAATATCTTATAATACAAAGGAAATGTTATTTTTACATCTGTTTTTGATAATACATCTACCAAATTCTCATGCCATAACAATGCTACAATTGTTCTATCCGTCTCATTCATATAATGTTCATGTTCTTTAAAGGTTACATTTTTCATAATTAATGATTGTGTTATCTTCTTAGAATCTTCATCATATAATTTTGTTCGAAATAATTCCATCAACTTACCACTCTTTAGAATATCTGGTTGTTTTTTTACTGACTCACATACAAAACGTAATTTTCGTAAATCACCTTGAATATACATCAATATTTCATTTATATCATTACCCGCCATATCTGTATAATCTGGAATTACATGGGTTAATATTCTATTTACTTGATTATTGGTTGGTGTTTGTAATTCAAATACATTACATACTTTCATTAATTCCTTTATTTTCTTGTCTATGTAATAATTTCCTATACAAATTATTGGATGTGAACATGTATTCTCTAATCGTTGCTTTTTTGTTTTTTTCTGCCGAATTAATTTTATTAAAGCCGTTATACCACCTTTATCTCCATTATTCATTCCGTCTATTTCGTCCATTACTATTGCTATTTTGCGGACCTTCTTTGTAAACATATCTAACACATTTCGGTTTGATATGTTATGACTTGTTATTGTATCTATTGATGATTTATTTCTTACATCACCTGCATCATATTTTACCATATCATAATCCAAATTTTTTAACAATTTATTAACAAATTCTGTTTTTCCACAACCAGGAGTACCATATATGTATATACCTTTTTTATAATTTATATTCTTGATACGTTCATCAAATTGTATCAAATGATCCCTTATTTCATTGGAAATTTCTTGTCTATTGAATATTTTATTTGTATCAATTTCTTCCATTGTATTGTTATATATATATCATAATCATTTAACTTGATTCAAACGAATAATATTATGTACCATAAAATTATTCAAATTTATTTATTAACGTGAGAAATTACTGAAATCCGCTGTTCTGGGAATATAATCACCATTCGGTTTTGATGGTAATCTACCATAGTAAGAATAAGGGTCAGTCATACCTGTATTTCCTGTGATAGGACCTTGTTGAACTTGTTGACCTGCTACCGCGTTTGTTGTACCTGCACTTCGTTGTCCATCAGGCACCACTTGACCTGCTGCATTTACTGTACTACCTACAACATTTCCTACTGCATCAATCGCACCTGTTGCTACATTACCTACTGCACCCAATACGCCTGTGGCTACATTACTTGCGGCACCTACTGCACCGGTTGCAACATCTCCTGCGGCACCTACGGTTCCTGTTGCAACATTACCTACTGCACCTACGGTTCCTGTTGCAACATCTCCCACTGCACCTACTGCACCAGATGCTACATTACCAACTGCACCTACTGCACCAGATGCTACATTACCAACTGCACCTACTGCATCTTTAACTGGGGTTTTCTTCTCTTCTTTTACTACACTTTTACCACTTGCATCTTGTGTTCCTGACCCGCCCTTTCCACCACATGAGTTACATGTACCTGAATTATAATTACATGATGGACAGGCTGGACATACTGGTGGTACTATTTGAGTTTTTAACATATATCTATCTAATGCATTACTATCTACTCCATCTCCAGTACCATTAAATATGCTATCATAATAATCATATCTGGATTCTCTGTTACTATCTGTTTCTTCACTATCAGTGTCAGGGTCTCCACCTGCATCGGGTTGTGCTGTGTCTACACCTTGTTCTGTAAATCTCTTTACATTACGTAAAGTCATATCACCATCACTATTTTTATTTACTAATGCTACTAATGTCTTCTTTGCATTTTCAATATACAATATCATATTTTGACCACACATATCATGGATAATGCGAGGAACAAAACTTGTATTTGCTACACTATCATCATTTCCATGGGTATTTTCACCAGTTGAATTGGGGTTAGATAATGTTTCTGTATTTCCACCTCTCTTCACTATCTTTATTTGTTTATTTGAACCTTCTCCAGAAGATACTAATAGACTTGCATTGCTAATATCATATTTCACATACTCACTTAATTGATATACTTTACGAGTTGTATTATACATAGGTTCTTGTACCATCTTATTGTTATTTGCATCATTATCTACATAAGAGTTTTCTATATTAAACGTTCTTTCCTCTTTTTGTTTTGTTGTTGCGTTATCTGTATGACTTGTATCGTTGGGGTCTGCTACATAATGATTATATAAGTATTCCATATGAGATGTTGCATATGTAAGTGCAGCAGTAACCATATTTTTTGGTTTTCCTCCACTTGATACTGGATCTGTTGTTGCTGCTGAACCAGGAGATGTTTCCATAACATGAAGGTAAGTATTTGTATGCCATGGTAACACAAGTACATTGTAACTGTTTCCTGAGTTTGTACCAACTGTATTGTATATAGCAGATACCATTGAATTCTCCATACTTGTTGCTGGTGCAGGAGATATTACAGTATTCGCGTCTTCTATGTTATATGTTGATGTAGATGTACCACCACGTGTAAGAATGTGTAATTTTTTTATCTCGTTGCTATTAGTGGTTGCATTATTTGTTCCAGCTACCGCTGGTACTGCTGGCACTTCTGCGGTTGTATCTGTTGCTGGTACTGCTGGTACTGCTGGTGTACCAGCAGTTGATACGTAACTTGAAGATACATCTAATTCTACCAAACTACCATTCGTATTATCAAAATAGATAGTATCATAAATTTTATTTAATTCATTCTTATTTGAATAATTGACTATCTTATGAGATGAGCCTGTATCCAGATTATAATTATATGCAGCCATACCTTCACTGTATGATTGATAACATCTACATATTAATACTGTAATTACTAAAAGTATTAACAAAATTAGAAAAATAGTTAATGATGAAAATTTCATTATTATAAATATACAGTATGCCGCGAAAATATATATAACACTATTATGCAATAAAAAATTGATATATTTATATACCAACTGTTATTTTTAATTTATATCTATGAGTAAACCTAAGAAAGAACCAGTTTTACTAACACGTTTTTATAATGAAGCGGTACCATTTGAATTATCTATCGATGAGGCAGGACGAGGGTGTTTATTTGGAAGAGTTTATATAGCATGTGTAGTTTTACCTAAAGAACCATCACTATTTGATGGAACAAATATTAAAGATAGTAAAAAATTCTCTTCAAAAAAAAAATTAAATGAAACTGCTGAATATATAAAAAATAATGCTCTTGCTTGGCATGTTACATATGAAGAACCTAAAATAATTGATGAAATTAATATTTTACAGGCAGTTATGCATGGTATGCATAATTGCATTCGGGAAATTATTCAAAAATTAAATACAATTAATGGCGGTCAACCACTATCTATGGAAAATTTTATGGCGGTTATTGATGGCAACTATTTTACACCGTTCCGTTCATATAATGAAGAACAACAATGTATCATTGAACTTCCACACGTTACTGTTGAAAAGGGTGATGGCAAATACATGGCTATTGCTGCTGCAAGTATTTTAGCAAAAACATCCAGGGATAATTATGTTTTGGAATTATGTCAAAAATATCCATTTTTAGATGAACAATACGGATTTTGTAAAAATATGGGATATGGGACTAAACTGCATTTGGATGGTATTCGCGAACATGGTATTACAAGATTTCATAGACGTACATTTGGTCTTTGTAAAACTTCGCCATTAAATCCACTTGATATAACATGCAACAATAATACGGATTCTATTGAGAATGAGTTATCATCATCTCATTGATAATATCTTTTCCAATAATTAAATATTTTGTTGCATTATCATTCGTACTATATCCTATTAAAAGTTGGTCATCCTTTTTTTCATACACAAAACCTAATGAATATTCTACTATTTCTTTTTCAAACGTAAATAATTGAGTATATTTAATTAATTCATTTGATTCCTTACCTATAACTACAAACATATGATAATAATGTCTACGGGTTTCATGATTCACTAAGTGGCATAAAAACCACAATTCATCATCTATATAAACACCATTACTTGACCCACGTATTTGTTTAAATAAACGCGGTGTTGGTATTTCATTTATTACATGTAATTCATTTTCATTTTTTTCACATATTGTTATTGGATTCCATTTATATATAAATTTACGTGTGTTATCTACTGAATTAAACATTACCCAATTCTTCTCTGCTGTTGTTCGTTTTGAATACTTTAATATATTGGATTCAATAATCTTGTTATTATTAATATCATATATTCCATGTTCTACACATTTTAGAGTATCAATTGTTGCACGATTTGCACTGTATTCAATAATATTATTATTAACAAATAATTTCACATCTTCCATTCCAATATACATATCATCATGTTCTTTATTATAATCCATTACACATTCATGAATAATAGACCATACATCTTCTTTCATTTTCAGTATAGCAAATATATTTATTGTTATTATATTTTCCTGATTTATATATTTACCTTCTGCATCTATCGTGTAGTTTACATACCGTTTACATACATATATTTCAGTAGAGTCTTTCATATAAATAGATGGTGTACTTGAATACATGTCTGTTTTTTCTTTCATTAATTCATTTCCTATATTATTTAATATATCTAATAAACTTTTTTTTCTTTCATTCAATTCATCATAAGATAAATCATGTTTTGTTAACATTGGACAATAATGTTTATAATTCAACATTATATTGTTATAAATTGCTGTATTAATATTTCGCTTATTTAATAAACTCATACACATATTAATCATTGCATGTTTATTCATATTAGTATAATACCCAAGAATGAATATCTCATAGTCTAATTTATGTTCATATACATCATTTTCTAAAAAAAGATGATTTAATGGAGGATTCTCTAATCGTATTTTATCAGCAACTTCATAAAACAATAATGCCAATGCATAACGTTCTGTTCGCCTATAATAATTCACTATCTTATATAGGTTCTCTATACGTGTTGGCATGATTTGATACGCCTCTAACCAATAAAACACTGCTGGTTCATAACGGTTTAACTTCATATAACAATTACCTATTGAATAATAAGAATGCCATGTTTCTTGTAACCATCCACCTACTTGAATTCGTTTTATATATATTTCAATTGCCTTCTCATACTCATTTGAATCACGATAACTATTAGCCAAATAGAATAAATATCGCGGGTTATTCGGGTTAATTTCCAATCCTTTTATCAATAATTCTATGTCCCTTTTAAATTTATTTTCTTTACATCCTCCATCACCCAAATCTGTTATGAATAATATATCTTTTGATATATTTTCTATAACTGCATTATCAGGCAACTCTATATATTCATGTGTTACACCCCAATACCGATAACTTGGGTCATTTCTAATTATTCGTATATTTGCATTGTAAAAGTCTGGACATCCTTGCACTACATAATATGCATCATTTATTAACATTCGTTTAAATTGCAATATATCTGTTGTTTTTATTTCTAATTTCATATCTGCATCCATTAATAATATATAATCTGCATTTTTCATATCTACACAACTTGTTAATGCATATGACCTATTGTACCCAAAATCACGAAACGACTCTTCTATTATTTTCCCCGAAATATTCTTTGATTCACAATATTCACGTATTAGTGTAATTGTATTATCTGTACTACCCGTATCACATATACAATATGTATCTATTAATGGCATTACTGACTCTAATAAACGTATTATTACTGCACTCTCATTTTTTACTATCATATTTAAACAAATTTTAGGAACATCCATCATTATATTATAGTTTATTTAATATTTATATATATTTCATACCAAGTTTTTTTCACATGATATATTAATTAATATGTCTTTTACAAGATTCCATGATGACCCCAGTAGAATAAAAAAACAAATAGATGAAAGCAGTTTTACTGGTAGATATATGTTAAATACACCTGGCCCTGGTATGGACTTACCATTTAATGAAGACCCACACATTCGTTTACAAAAATGGGGAGCAAATTTACAGACTAATACTGTTAATTTAGAGAGTGATTTACGTGGACTTAGCAGAACACAAAACCGTGATAATGTTAAATTAAATCAACATTCCAATTTTCAACCATCTTCTTCCAAACCAAGTTATCGTATAGAACAACCTTTTGTTGAAGAAAGCCGTGCAAGCCATCCTGCTTGGATGTATAAAGATTTAGAACAAACACGATGGGAACAACCATTATTAAATCCATTGAATGGTTTAGATAAACATTTTGAGGAGAATATACAAACACGTATTATTGAAAAAGATAATTTTACACCCAAAATTCCTATGGTTGGACAACAAAATTATTATTTAACTGGTCATTCTTTGTGCATTGGAGGAAAAGAACAAGAATGTCCTGGTACATTATATAGATAAGATTATTGTTTATTTTTAATAAATATTATATAAGATTAATATAATTATATAATATATTATAATGGAATTAGCTATACCTGGTGTTGCTCTTGGATTAATGTATATAATGAATGGACAATCTAATCGTGGCAATGATGATGAAGAACCATTTACTTCTCGTAATGAATTACCTAACACTAATATTCCTAATAGAAATTTTCCTGAAGAATATCCTATTAGAAGTCAAGAAGTTGACCAAACCTCTGCACTTTCTACAGTAAATAATTTTGATAATGGCGGAAATGTATACACTGACAAATATTTTGATGCTAATATGGCATCTAACAAACATACGAATACAAATAATGAAACTACCTACTATTCGTTAACTGGCGAAAAGGTTTCTGGTTCTCATTTTGAACACAATAATATGGTACCTTTTTTTGGTGCAAAAATGACTACTTCTGATGCAAATGATAAATCATATGAAGGTATTCTTGATAATTATTCCGGTGCTGGCTCCCAAAGTATTAGTAAAAAAGAACAAGCCCCTATGTTTTCACCCGATGAAAACCAAGACTGGGCACATGGTGCTCCTAATATGAATGATTTTTACCAATCACGTGTTAATAATAGTATGCGTATGGCTAATACAAAACCTTTTGAAGAAGAACGTGTTGCTCCTGGTTTAGGTTTAGGTTATACTAATGAAGGTGCACATGGATTTAACTCTGGAATGATGATGCGTGAATCATGGCAACCCAAAGGCGTTGACAATTTACGTGTTGATACAAAACCAAAATCATCGGGACATGTATTACTTGGACACGAAGGTCCTGCATATAGTAATATCCAACAAATTGGTACTTCCGAACAAATGGGTGTTATGGAAAAAAATAGACCCGACACTACATTTGAAATGGGACAAGACCGCCTTTTTACTACTACTGGTGCATCTAAGGGACAAACATTACATTCTATTCCTATTGACCGATATGTATCACGTCCAGAAACTACCACATCTTATTCTGGTGCAGCTGGATCACAAAATCCTGCTACCTATGCACCCGGGGAATATATGCCTTCCCATAATATTGAATTAGGAGCTGTACCTATCGCGGGGGCTAATGCAAATGGTCGTAATCCTGCTACTGAATCTGATTATGGAATTAAGTCCAAAAAGGCATATCCCAACAATCGTACATCTAATAAACAAGATGGTTATTTTGGATTGGTTAGTGGAAGTATCGGTGCAGCTGTTGCACCCTTATTAGATGTTTTACGTCCATCACGCAAAACAAATGTTGTTGGAAATCTTCGCCCATATCAAAACCCTGGTTCCAGTGTTCCTAATTCGTACATATTTAACCCTGCTGACCGTACAAGTACAACTATTCGCGAGACTACCGAGAATTCTAAAAATCATTTGAATGTTAATGCCAATCAATTAGGCGGTGCATATAAAGTTACTCAACAACAAGCTTATGATACCAAAAGACAAGATACTACCGTACAATATACTGGTAATGCTGGTGCTGGTGACGGTACACGTCAAATGACATCATATGAAGCTGGATATAATCAACGCAATAATGATATTAAAGCCAGTACTATTGATGGTTACATGGTTAAAGGTAATATGAACATTATGAACGGTAACATTAATATGCGTGAAAAAACACGCGATGAATCCCTAAAAAATACACGTTCCATTACTGGAAATATGCCATATAGATCTCCTGATGTTGCTAATATGGGACGTCTTGCTGGTACAGATAATTCATTAAAATCTACCATCAATATGGAAAGAAATACACCAGATATTATGTATACATTGAAAAAAAATCCTTATGTTGTTGATTACACAAAGGCTCTTTAATTTAATATTTTATTACCATATTTATCTATAAAATATCAATAAAAAATTGTTATTTTATTCTAATTATTGTTTGCTTTTTATTTTATTGTTTATTTCACGTTTTTAATCACTGGCGAATAATTTACACAGATTGATTGCTTCCATATTAATTTCAGGGGGTTTAAATAAATTATTTATCATTTCATTATCACGAAACCGAACAGTGTAATCTTGTTGGATATTATTCCTACCAACGCGACCCATTGATTGAAGTGTTTTCTGTTGGGTCATTCCGTTCAAATCTTTTGCAATAAATCCGTGACAGAATTGGTAATTCGTTCCGTAAATATAATCTGTCGATGCGATAATTATAAATAATCGTTGTTCATCAGCCAATTGTTTCATAATTTCCATATATCGCTTATCAGGGATTTGTTTAAATACACCTATACCTAACAACAATAAATATTTTATGTGCATCTCTACATCCAGTAACATGATTTCCTTAGTCATCTGTTCACCTATACTTGATACAAATGCATTCTCATGTACTGACCCATCTGGAGTCCAACGCCCTTGATGGGGACATGTATTTGGAACATATAATGATTCTAATGATACAATTTGGACTTGTTTACGTAAACGGGTTATTTCCGCGTCTAACGCACGAGCCTCTTTCGTCATTTTTGAATTCTCCCAACTTGTATTTGACTTTTCATTTTGATGTTCAATCTCTCTCTCCAATTTATCTATCCTTCCTGTTAACTTATTGTTCATATCTATTTTTGGCTGGATTTCATCAAAACTATGCTTTGGAATATTTGTAAGGGCAATATAATATTTTCCAATCTTATCTACATTCTCTGTCAAAAAGATCGTTGGACCATCTGTTAATGTATACGCGTCTTGCGTTGTAATTGATACACCCACTGGAACCGTTTTTTGTTGAGTAGAAACTGATTGCTGATGATTTGCAGTACTTACTGTTCGTGTTAATACATTTCCTCCTTTCGGTGCAGATGATATTGCACCCATACTATTTGTTTTTTGAATATATCTATTTGTACGCGGTTCATTAAATCTCGGTTGACGAATTTGTTTCATATAATTATAAATTTTTTTCCATTGATCAACATCTATATAATACAGTACTTCTAAGTAATATTCTTTTAAACTATTCATTGTAATCTTTGTTATATCCATATCAAAATAAGAATTTATAGTATAATTTTCATTTACATACCCTTTTTCATTTACATATTTAATAAATGTAATAATCTCGCGTAAATCAAAATATCGTAATAGTGTTGGATTTCTCTTACAATGATTTACTATTCTTGATATTTTTGTATAATCATCAGATAAATAATGGGGCAATACACAACACATATCTTTATCTAATATTGGTATTGATTTTTTACAATCATAACTTGTTATTGTTATGATTTCTGCCTCATCAAACTTTGAACGAAAATCATCATATACTGGACGCATTTCATCCGGGGTTGGTAATGTTGCACAAGACAATACCATGGTTGGAACCAAATTGTTCTTCCAATTATTATGTATTACTTCATGTAAATCATGATTTTCGTAGTCTAATGTTATTGTTGGCTCATCCCAGTATGTTATTATATCATTAACGTCATTAAATGCTATCATATAATGCATTGCAGTAATATATGACTGAACATCACATATCATTATTTCTACATTATCGCCCACACTGTTATCTACTTTTGCTATACTACCAGAACGTTTATTTCTAGTATAATCTTTTGCTGAGAAATAATGCAAACGAATATCCGCTGCTGTTTCACATCCAAAAGCAAATGCTACTTTTTTCTCCATGGTTATTGCTGACTTTGCCAATGCTAATCCTATATGACGAGCTACACAAACAAATATAACTCGATTTGATGATGCTAATCCAATTGGCGATAAAGTTTTTCCTGTTCCAGTTGGAGCAGTATACAATATCAACATGGGTATCTTTAGTTCTTGTTCTTCTTTTTCTTCTTCGGCTTCTTCATCTTCTACTGATAATGGTGAAACACGATTTGCATTTTGCTTACATATCGTAAACAATTCACGTTGATGATTAAATAATGTACGGTCTTCGTATTTTAGTAAATATTTATTTTGTTCGATAAAAGCATACGCGTTTGTAATTATATTACTTAAATCTATTGATGAATTTATACAATCTATTGCATAGTTAATTATATCCAACACATATCGGTTTATATTTGTTATTTTTGCTTTTCTCAATTGGAGTATTGTATATAAATAAAATGCATAATTTTTATTTTTTTTGTATTGTTTAACTAATTCTGTATATAATTCTATTAATAAAAACTCAAATATACTAGATTTATTTAATTCTATATTTTTATCCAAAATATTTAATCTAACTATCTCACCACTTTTTAGTTTCTTTAACTTACCTGAGTTTATGTTACATTCGTACCTTTCCATAGGAGTTCCATTTATATAATTTTTCATATTTGATACCATCGATGTTTCAAAATATTTCTTATATAAGAAATAATCCATCTCTATACTAGCGTTTTCAAAATGAGTATAATTATTCAATGATTGGGTTTCATTAAAACGAATATTTACATCTGTATATCCGTCTACTATCATTTTTAATATTTTTTTTTCATCATTGTCTACCGATTTTTCGATAGATTCCCACTCGGTCTTGCTTAATTTATTCTGCTTTAAATCCATTGTATTTGATTAAGTTAATATCTATGTATAATTATAATATATAATCAATTTTTTAACTTCCTAATTAAAAGGGTATAGACAATACCACATTATTTCTTATAATATGTATAGATCTAACAAATTACATACACAAAATGACCTACTTATGACCACTCTCCTTGACTTTTATAAAGACTCTCATAATATTCATATTATGATGAATATTATAAATGGAGATACCAAAATGTCTTTACGAATCGTTGATTGGTTTGTTACCAATTATGCTAAAAAACATTTCACTGTTTATGAGTTACCTTCTTCCAATAATACTAATAGTTCGCGTTTTAAAGTTTATAATGAATATAAACTAAAACTAAAGGCCTATTCTAAAAAACGGTTTGACCCTTTTTGTAGATGGGACCGTATTACTATTCCATACAATAACAATCAATCTATGGAAACCACTATTGGACAATTAAACTTTTTTAAATGGGCTATTGAAAATAATATTATTGATTATATTCAATCTCATTTTCAGGATGTTGAACAAGATATGAATAATTTTAATAGTACAGCTAAACGCAGAACCATTACTGAACCACAAAATGATAATGCAAAAACACGCAAAAAAAGAGAAGAATTATCCGTTTCTGCATGTAAATGCATTAAAAAAGAGACTGTTAAAATTATTGTTAAATTTGATTAATGTTTATCGTAATGTATCCATAACCGCTTCTACATAATTCATAAAAGGGATTTTATTTTCACATTCTCCCTTTATTGCTGCATTCTTACGAGCATTTATGTATTTATGTATCTTTGACAACCATTCTACTCCCTTGTCATTTTCATCTTGCATATTATATTTTGTATCATAATTTGCATTTATATCTAATATATCTATCTTCAATCTTACTGAGTCCAACCAATCATCATAGTATTTTTTACACTTCTCCAAGTAATCTAATGATATATTTGATTCACCATCACGGGAACGCTTTTTTATACGGTTATAACATACTTCCGCGTCTGCATCTATATACACTATTCCATCTACACGGTAATCTTTTACATATTCATTATAGAACCGTAAGTATATTTGATAATGAATATCCTCGATTAAACCATCATCGTATAACATTTTTGCAAATATATTACGGTCTGCATCCAATGAACGCTCACAAATTATTACTTTACATTCGGGACTATTACGAATTGTATCACGAAGTAAACTTAAACGGGTTACATAAGCCATTACTTGAAATGAAAATGCATATTTTGCTGAATCTTTATAAAATTTTTCTAATATGTTTTCACCTGTACTTGTTTCTTTAATACTTTCCCATATATCTACTGGTTCCTTTAACAAAATTACTTCTTTATTTCCTTCTAACTGTTTACCGAGTGTATCAATTATTGTTGATTTACCTGCTCCAATATTGCCTTCTATGGCAATAATCAATGGACGACTCATATCGGATGACATAGATATATTGTAATTGTACAAATTATTTGAATGATATTTACATATTATTTATTAATATGTAAATCAATTTTTTAGTATCCGTTGTACCTGTCTTGCTATCTGGTCAACAAATACCCACCAAATGTACGTGGTGGTTTATATTTCAATATATCTAACTCTCTTGTTGTTGTTGGAAATTCTTCCTTACCGTATATGTCTTGTAAACATAACCATTCAAACATACCACCTACATATAAATACACCGTCTGAAACCCTAAATTCATTAATTGGTCATATTTCGTATTTATTGTATTATCTGTATTATTCTTTCCATATATAATTATCTTCTGGTTTAAACCATAATTCGTAAGCAGATTATTCAATGTTCGTTCTTCTACTACATGAGATATTGTATTTTCTATCAAACATGATTGGTCTGTTACTGGTAATGTATTTATTATTATAAACTCATCTTTATTCCGTATTGCAAATTGTATATCTTCAAATGATAACTTTTTATAGACTCTTGTAAAGAATTGTGAGAACATAGCTATTCTAATAATATTTTAGTTTTTATATTTGTTATTTACCAAAACAACTATCTTTTTTTATCTACATACAATTCCTTTGATAACGACTTTATTATTTTATTATCTAATTTTATTTGAGCGTCTTCCACGTCACCTAATATCACACGCATCATTTTATAACAGAAATTATAATCACGAGTGTCCATTTCTTCACACTTTGGGTGTGCTGTTTTCCATTGAGGAACCGTTCTATAATTATTCATGGTTATACGACTTAATATCTTACGTAACTTTGTTAGCTCGTCTGTATCCTTACTCCATTCGTTTTCATCTTTTATGTACATTGTTTCTCGTTTTATATCTGTACAATGTATTGGACGCTTCGTTACGTCCATATCTTTCAAACGATTCATTATCATCTTCGTCATGCCATTCACATACCCGTGATTCCCTATATATTCTATCTCATCTATTTGCACATTCAAATTACCAAGGAAATCTGTTATGTTCATTGCATCTTTGCAGGTATCATTCAAGAAAAAGTTGAGATTAAACTGATTATTTGTTGTGTTATTTGTAATGTTATTATTAATTACGGTTCCTTCCTTGACTACATCTAACACCTGGTTTTGTAATTTCATATTCTGCTGTTGCAGTGCAACATTTTCCTTATGCTGTTCTACCATTAACTCTTTAAACTCATCATTCTGTTTTAACAATCTTAACACTGTACTTGCATCAGTCAACGGTTCACTTATTGTATTTTTTATTTCTTCTGGTTCATCATCATCTGTTGTATCCTCATTACTATCTGTATCATTTTCAGCTATATAAGTACATTTCTTTTTATGACGGGTCAATGACGGGGCTTGTTTATATACTTTACCACATGAACACATAAATGCTTTGGGGTTTTTTGGGGTTTTTTCGTTAGCATTTATTAGCATTTTGTGTTTTGCAGTCAAATTATGCCTATTAAAATCCTTCTTATTACTGCATTTAAAATCACAACAAATACATGTATATATTCTTGGGGTTTTTTGGGGTTTTATAGTTAGCATTTTTGTTAGCCTTTTTCCTTTATATATGCTAACAAAAAAAACCCCTAAATCCTTTTTCAAAAAAGTAATTAAAATTTTTCAGTCACAAATTATTTATAGAAATTCGGGATTTGCTGCATTATGCTCTGAAGTGATTTTTTGTGTTTTTCTGAAAAAAAAAGTGGATGCACTTTTCCAAAAATGGACATTTTCAGAATGTCCTTTTTTGGGATATATGAAACACTTTTTATTTTTGTGTTTTTTCTGACAAGTATATAAATTGAAATTAGGACTTAAAGAAGATTATAATAATTAGGTATTGTGGGATATGTATATGTGGGAACTTAATTGTGATAATAATAGAAAATAAAATATTTTGTATTATTATAGAATGAGTAAAACCGAAGAAACAGAGAACAATATTAACTTAGACGAGTTTTTTAACAATATTGCAAAAAATCCATTTACATATAATTTAAACTTAGGTGATGACACAGAAATAACTTATGATAAATTGTTTGATAAGGTAAAGAATATATTTGTACAAGGATTATTACATATTACTGATTCAAAGAATATAGTAGTTGATGGTGAAAAAAAGTCAGTAATGATAGATAAGATTCCAAATAAAGACATTAATACAGTAAAAGAGTATATGTTAAGTTTGGGAATAGAAGTAGTACATAGAGAATATACAGAGGAAGATAAGGATTATCAGATCCGTAGATTGTTATATTGTTTACAAGATAAATTAAAAGAACACGTGAAGATAGATATAACAATGGATTGGGTGAAACAGTTGATACATAAAACACAGATAACATGTGATAAATCAAAATTAGAAGAATTAAATATTATTTTACGCTGTTATCCAGAAGCCAATTATATTTTGAAACTATACACACCTGAAAAAGTAGAGGAATGTCATATGTATTATAATAAAGCAGATAAACCAAATTTATTAAATATTATTTCATTTAAAACAGCCGATATAGTAGATTATCAATATAAACATAAATATGCAACACCGTTTACTAAGCACGTGAGATAATTAAACTTCAATATGTGTAGACTGAGTATCTTGTATTGGTGAGGAAACTTTAGATATTTCATTTAATTCATTGGTAAGTACATCTTCATCCAGTGTATGATTATCATTCATACATAGTTCGCAACAACATTCTACAATACATAGGCAATAAATTGTTACAATAGACGCAACAAATACAATAAACACAATAGTAATTCCATTCATTATTACAATAATATAAAAATAATCTTTACTTTATTTGTAAACATTATTAATTCAATGCAGGAATATATACTTCGGTATCTGTACATGTATCTTCATGAATAACATCATCCGGACACTGGACTATTTTAGATGGAATATTATCAAGTTGTTGCCAACATGTATAAACTCCAACTAACATCTGGTTATGACATTGTAAAGAAACCGATGAAGAATCAGCAATAGATGTACGTAGAAGTTCAGTATTGATATTAGACCCGATATAGCTATGTAAAATATCAGGGGTTGTTAATAAATTAGTAAGTGATAATGCTGTAGTAAAATAATCATATTGAGATAATCCAGAACAGGTTCCATGTTTAGACCATTCATGCTCCCAAAAGGAGTCATATGATTTACTACTTGTCTCATATTGAACGTCGGGCCACCGTTCAATCATGTAATCTAAACCAATATCATTAGGTACATTAGGGTCAAACGGCTCATTAGTACATGTGGATGGATAGCCAGATGTAACATATTGAGGCCATAATCCATGTATAGTGAAGTTCTGTTTCCAATAATTTAGTGAATTGGTACAACCAGGATATGTTTCTCCATTACAAAATCCAGGTGTCCAACTGTAAGCAAAAACATACATGGTAGATGGTGTAGAATGTGCAATAATAGCAAATTCAGCAAGTAACAATATGAGACATAAAAACATATCGTGATTATATATAATGTGGGTATTATTTTTGTGTGGTATATTAAACATGATGATGTCATTAAGTAATGCAGAAACACAATGTGTATGTACAACAGTGCCTTGTCCAGACGTTGGTATGAATTCAATTACAATGGGTGGAGGTACAGCACAAATAACGTATGAATATAAAATCCATGGAGATTATCCTGTAGTAATAGCAGCACATGGTGAAATAACACCAATAGATTTAGACCATGGTACGGGTACAACATCGTGTACACAAAAATATTCAAGAATATTGGATGATGATGGAATTGAAGATTGTGATGCAGGACATATTTTAGCAAATCGTTTAGGTGGATATGGAAATGAACCTCTAAACATATTTCCACAAGATGCAAGTATAAACCGTGGTTCTTATGCTCAATTTGAGAACGATATATACCATTGTATAGAGAGTGGTGCAAAAGACGCAAGTTTCCAATGGAATTTTATATATGAAAATGAAATGAGAACAAAACCGAATAAAGTAAAATATTCTGTGACATTTAATGGTGGAAATTGTACAAGTTTAACATCAACTTTTACAAATGGTGCATAGGTTCTCAATACGTTAAATAAAAAATGGAAATGTATCATAAAAAAATAGATAGACATGGAATCGACGACTAAGAGAATAGAATTAAATTTACCTGAAGAAAAAGAGGAATTGGAGAACCTAACGAAAAGCAAGGTAATAATTACAAAAAAGGAGTCAAAAAAGAGAGTAATAACAAAAACATGGAACATAACAGAAGAAGAACTGCATCCAGATGCACAGTTGATGTATATTCGGCAATTAGTTGATGATATGAATGTGGATACAAATCCATGTCAAGTAATATTAAAACATATAACTCAAAAGATAGCAGGTTATAAGTCACAAGATATAAAAAAGGAATTATACGAAGAGGAAAAGTTGGTAGATATACCTTATGTATTAGAAACCTTGAAAAATGCAGAGAATATTTGTTATTATTGTAAAGAATCAGTGAAGGTTCTCTATGAAAATGTGAGAGAACCATTACAGTGGTCATTAGATAGAATAGATAATAGTATAGGTCACAATAAAGAAAACGTGGTGATAGCATGTTTACAATGTAATGTTGGTAGAAAAACAATGCATCAAGGTAGATATGAGTTTACAAAACAATTAACAATTACAAAACTATAACTATAACTGCGGTAAAATCATATAAATAGTATATGATTTTATTTTATAACATGCAAGATTCAATAAAAATAGATATAAATACTGAAAATATACATAAACCGATATATAATAAGTTAAATCAATTCCATACTACCAATAAAATTCCTCATATAATATTCCATGGTGTATCAGGAAGTGGTAAACGAACAATAGTAAATAATTTTTTGAATATTATATATGATAATAATAAATCTCGTATGAAATCAAATATAATGATAGTAAATTGTGCACACGGTAAGGGAATAAAGTTTATACGAGACGAACTTAAATTTTTTGCAAAAGCGAATATACACTCAAATAATGGTTCCTTATTTAAAACAATAGTATTAATTAATGCAGATAACTTAACAATAGATGCTCAATCAGCACTGCGTAGATGTATAGAACAATTTAGTTTTAATACTCGTTTTTTTATAATAATAGAGAACAAGCATAAATTATTAAAGCCAATATTGTCAAGGTTTTGTGAAATATATGTTCCAGAGTATATATCTGGAAACAAATTAGGTAATTTACATACAATATCTAAAAATAAAAATTATAGTATTGAGTATACGGAGAACAATAAAGAATGGTTGGAAAATCAAATAGAATCTTACATAAACGATGACTTATCACATAAGAGTTTAATAATATTATGTGAAGAGATTTATGAAAAAGGTTTATCTGGATTAGATGTAGTAGAATGGATAAAAGAAACTTCAACAATAGATAGCAATCTAAAGGCAAATACGTGTGTTTATTTTGATACAATACGTAAAGAATATCGTTTTGAAAAAATGTTAATTTTTACAATATTTGATTATTTGTATTTACGTTCAAATAAGGACTTAAAAAATATTACAGAAATATAACTATAATATGGACGATTTTGTCATATCAAATTTGCACGAATCAAGAAATGAATGGTGTAGTCGTTTAGTTAGTGTATTTACGCCAGTAGTAATAGAAGGTATACGTTCAATATTTAATGAATCTTGGAAGATGTGTTTAGATAATGATGAAGCAAGTAAATATTTAATGACTTTTCAAAATTTGTTGTCAAGAGTTCCCAAATGGAATAATATAATTGTAGAAGATGAACGTAAACGAATAATAGAGCGAAGTGGTTGTGATTATTTAGAAGATTTAATTACATGTGTCCATATTATTCAGTTAAAGGTTTTGACGTGTATTAGAGTAGGTAATAAGCAGAAGAAAATAGATATTTCAATTCCTAAGTTAGACATATTTATTCATAAGGTTTATATCCATGTAGCACGAAAAGTGTATATGAATGTATACTTATTTGAGCGAAATATTTCTCCTTTGCAGGTTCAAAAGAATAATCGTGAGTTGGAATCAATTGTTCAAGAATGTATATTAACAACAATTCGTGAAAGTGTGCCAACTGAAGCAATAATCCGTGCATATATGGATGAAAGTGTAGAACAGGAAGAGGAAGTAATCATTGAAGATGTCCCCGATGCTGAACAAGAAGAAAGTACTTCAAAGGAACAAGAACCCGATGAAGATAAGCAAGATTCGAATGAAGAAACAGTACCAGAAATAGTACCAACCATTCAAAATATAGATGATAACGAAGTAGTAACGAAATTGGAGTTTAATGATATGGATACAGTATTAAATGAACAGAATAATGTGAATGAAGTATCTGCACCAAAGACCATAGAACGGTTAGAAGATATTAGTACATCGCGTGCAATTGAACGTAAATTAGAAGAAGAGAGTGATACTGACGATGAACGAATCCAAATCCATACTGACATGGTGGACTTAAGTGGGTTTGATATATTGGATGAAACAGAAAAGAATGCAGCAACTGATGACGTAATATTAGACGGAATAGAGGAATTACCTCCAATTTAGGCAGAATTATGCGTTTTAATAAATATATAATCTTCTATAAACTAATTATAATTGTATATGGAAAAGTTATTGATAATTGCATCAATAATAACATTTATGTTTAGTATAATGAAAGTAATTGAGATGAAATATGTAGCAAAACAATGGACTCCATTAAAATATGTAATACGAGATGCAGCAATGGTATTTGGGTCAGCCTTATTAGGGTTGTTTGTATTTTTTCAAATAAATGGAACAATGACGGATTTATTTAATGTGGTAACTGATGGTAAAGCAGTTAATTTAAATACAACCCAGGTTTTTACGGATGCACCTGGATTTTAATGAAGTAATATATGTATCTAAAAATTCCTATACATATATTATAAAATGGAATCATCTAATGATGATAAACAGATTCAAAGTATAGATAAAATGATAAAAAAGGGACGTAAAAATATTGATTTACCAATGGTTTCTAACCCTATAGTACCTGTAAATAAAACCAGAAAGCGTAAGTTGAATATTGTAAAAGAGCCAGTTTATACACCAACAGAAAGTGATATAATTGTTTCTACAGGTTCAAAATTAGACGAAACGCCTCGTAAAAATGAAATATATGCTGATGTATTGAATCGGTTATCAATATTAATGAATAAAAAAGGAGATGTAATGCGAAGCCGAATATATAGCCGTGCCCAAGATACTTTATTAAGTATAGATGAGAATATTACATCACCAAATCAATTAGAAGGGAAGCCAAATATTGGTCCAACCATAATTGCTAAGTTGACTGAGTATGATAATACAGGAACATTGCATGTATTTGAACGTGAAAAAGAGAACCCAGAAATATGGTTGACTGATATTTATGGAATTGGACCTAAAAAGGCCCAAGAATTAGTAAAATCGGGTATAAAAACAATTAAAGATTTGCGTGATAAGCAAGATAGTTTATTGAATGATAAACAACGTATAGGATTAAAGTATTATGAAGATATTTTAAAAAGAATACCACGTAATGAAATAGATAGTTTTGATAAAATAATTGAAACAGAAATAAAGGAACTTGGCGGTACAAATCTAAAGTATGAGATTGTTGGTAGTTACCGCCGTGGTGCGAAAACATCCGGTGATATAGATATAATAATTACATCAAGTGATACTGGTATATTAAGTAAGGTAATTGATAATTTGAAAAATAAGGACATAATAATTGAAATACTTTCACAAGGAGATACCAAATGTTTAGTTATTGTAAAAATGCCAGGGCTGCCTTATGCAAGGCGTGTAGATTTCATGTTTACACCTCCAGATGAATATCCATTCGCGACCTTATATTTTACAGGAAGTAAGGCGTTTAATACAACAATGCGTAGTTATGCGTTAAAATTAGGGCTATCACTCAATGAACATGGTTTTTATTATAAAGAAAAGGGAAAGGGAAAAGGAGGGAAAATAGATAAGACTTTTAAAACAGAGGAATCAATATTTGAATCATTATATTTAAAATATAAGAAACCAACTGAACGTGTGGACGGTCGTGCAGTAGAAACAACATTACCAATTGTATATGATAAAGATATAGAAAATATAGAAAAGAAGGGTCAAAGTTGCTATAAATCATGTGATACAGTACCAAAGGGTGAATGTGTAACTGGATGTTCTCCAAGTTGGACGGATGATAAGTTAAATGGGTCACGAAATTGGTGTACGTGTAATTTACGAAATACAGATTGTATAATATCAATATGTCCAGCACATGAAGAACCAGTTATAACAAAACCAGAAAAGAAACAACGAAAAACTAAGAAAAAATCACCAGATGATAAAGTAACAACAGATTCGTCTGTTCGTAAAACCAAGAAAAAATCACCAGAAAAAGAAACGAAACCAGAAAAAGAAACGAAACCAGAAAAAGTAAAGAAAACAACAAAACGGGTGAAGATTGTAAAAGTTGCACCGCGAATAGTAATAGAAGAAGAAAATGAAAATCCTGAGATAAATATTACAACAGATGAGTTACCTGAATTGGTACCCATATTACATATGGATAAGAAGGAAAATATTACAATATCCAAAGTAGAAAGCAAAATAAGTCCAAAAAATAAAACACGTAAGGATGTAAATAAAAAAAAGAAACTCAAAATAAAAGAAACCGATATAAAATTAAATTCTCAACAAGATAATATGGAAACTAAAATACAAAAAGCGAAAGACTTTATAAATAAATTTCGTCAAGATGGTATAGATACTTTATCTGTATTGAGTGAAACAGAAATAATAGAATTATGTGAAACAGCAAGTCATATGTATTATAATACAAAGGTTTCAATAATGACAGATGCTGAGTATGATATTATAACAGAATATGTAGAACGTGTATATCCAGCAAATACAGAATTAGACCAAATAGGTGCAAAAGTAACAAGGAATAAAGTAGAGTTACCATATAAAATGGCATCTATGGATAAAATAAAACCAGATACAAAAGCACTAACAAATTGGTGTCAAACGTATAAAGGGCAATATGTATTGTCATGTAAATTAGATGGTGTAAGTGGATTATATACCACAGAAGGTGAAAAACCAAAGTTATATACGCGTGGTAATGGAACAATCGGGCAGGATATAAGTCATTTATTACAAGTATTTCAATTACCAACAGAACCAAATATAGTAGTCCGTGGCGAATTTATAATACCTCGTGTTGTTTTTGACGAAAAATATAAATCCAAATTTGCAAATCCTCGTAATTTGGTGTCGGGAATAATAAATAGTAAAACAATAGATGAAAAAGCAAAAGACATAGATTTTATATCATATGAATTAATTAAACCAGAATTACGTCCAAGTGCCCAAATAGAAAAATTAACAGAGTTAGGTCATAAAGTAGTCCAAAATAAAACAGTAGACCAATTGTCAAATGAGATGTTATCAGAATTGTTAATGGATTGGAGAACAAATTATGAATATGAGATAGATGGTGTAATTGTAACGGATGACCATATATATACACGTAAAGATGGAAATCCCGACCATGCGTTTGCCTTTAAAATGGTAATATCAGATCAAATTGCAGAAGCGAAAGTAGTAGATGTAGTGTGGACACCAAGTAAAAGTGGTTATTTAAAACCTCGCGTAAGGATAGAGCCAATTAAGTTAGGCGGAGTTACAATTGAATATGCAACTGGATTTAACGGTAAATTTATCCAAGATAATAAAATAGGTATTGGTGCAATAATACAGATAATTCGTAGTGGTGATGTAATTCCATATATAAAATCAATAACAACTGAAGCAGAAGTAGCGAAAATGCCAACAGAAGATTATCATTGGACAGATACCAAAGTAGATATAGTACTTGATAATGTAAATGTAAATGAAACAGTTCAATCCAAAAATATTACTGATTTTTTCAAAGGTTTGGAGGTGGATGGTATAGGAATTGGCAATGTAAAGAAAATAATGAAGGCGGGATACACAACTGTACCCGCGATATTAAAAATGACAAAGGACGATTTCCACAAGGTTGACGGGTTTAAAACAAAAATGGTGAATAAAGTACATGATGGTATAAAGACACAAATTGATAAGGCATCATTATTGGATATAATGGCAGCTTCAAATAAATTTGGTCGAGGTATAGGGAAACGAAAAATCAAGCCAATTATGGATGCTTATCCAGATATATTGACGAGAGATGAATCCATAGATGAAAAAATAGCACTATTACAAACAATAGATGGAATAGGTAAAGAAAATGCAAACAGTTTTGTAACCAATATTCCTGTATTTTTAGATTTCATGAGAGAATGTGATTTATACTCTAAGGTAGATAATTCAACAATACAGTTACAAAATGAATTTCAACCAATAGAAGAAGTTACTCAAGATGAAACAAATCCATTATATGATAAACATATAGTAATGACAAAGGTACGTGATGCAGAAATAATAGAACATTTGAAAAAAGTGGGTGGAATATTAGATAATAATATAAGTAAAAAAACTTATGTTTTGATAGTAAAGTCATTAGATGATATATCAAATAAAACAAAGAAAGCAAATGAGGAAAAAATTCCAATAATGACTCCTGAAATGTTTAAAGATAAGTATATGAAGTAAAAAAGTATATACATTTGTATAAAATATAATAAAAAGTATTATATTTTCTAATAATTATCAATATTATATATATTTTGTGTAATATTCAGGTAATGTATCAATATTAATACAAGTATTTTGGTGTATTTCAGTATTAGGTTCAATAATATATTGTTTAAAAACAGCATAGTTGAGTTGATCATCGGGAGTTTTATTATGAACAGTTCTGGCAATCATTTTATATAATTTAAAATTAGGGTATCGTTCTTCTCCGTTCTTTTTATAAAGAATATTTTTATTGTTATCATCAAGACACCAATTATAAACAATTTGTTGAAATTCATCGTAATCAGTAATAGGTACATCGTCATCAATAACAAAATCGTATAATGAACAACCCAGTCTGCATAAATCAAAACTGTAATTAGGGTCTAATCTCGGTTTATCATTATCCATATATGGTTCACAATTATATTGTGTAGATGCATCACCAGATGGTGCAAAACTGTCACTACAAAAGCGTTGTCCATTATAATTATATATAGCCCTACCAAAATCAATAATTTTGTAAATTTTCCCAAATGTAGGAACTTTGTATGTATTGCGTTTGTATACATAATATATAAATTCTTGTTCGGTGTTTACATACATAATATTATTAGTATGTAAATCATTATGTGTAAATTGCAATGTTTTTTGGTAACATAACAATGTCATTATAATTTGCATTAATATAGATATACCTTCATCTTTATCCATACATTGGGTTTCAAACAAATTATCAAGAGTTCCGTCACATTTTTCTAATGTTATAGCCTGAACTGGAAATTTATTAATATATGCAAAGCACTCTTCAGGTTCAATACTGGAATCATCATCATCATCATCATCATCATCATCATCATCATCTTCTTCTTCTTCATCATCATCTTCTTCATCATCATCATCTTCTTCTTCATCTTCTTCTTCATCATCATCATCATTATCTTCATTTTCTTCATCATCATCTTCTTCATTATCTTCATCTGTATCATTAGTATCACTATCATTATCACTATTAGTGGAACACGTACTATTTGTAGAAGTTTTGTTAGATATATTAGGTTTGGTATATATTAGATTACTTTCTAATTCTTGTATGGGTTCAACTGATATTTGATTCGATAGGTCATTGAGAGATATAGAAATAATATTTTCAATGTTAACATTAGAATTATTATGTGGGGTATTTGAAATACAGATACGAGGTTTATTTGCATGTGAACCATAATTTTTATAACTATCTGTATTTATGGAAATAGTATGAAATAATTTATTATTGTTTGCATTAAAAAAGGAAGAAGATTGCAAATATTCGTAATCATCTGTAATATCAATTTTGAACTCCTCTTGTATTCCCAGGAATGACCCATAAAAATCAATACAATGTACAATAGAATGTTGATGTAATAATTTACTGGATAAATAACTAAAAAAGCAGTCAACATAGGCCATATTATTTGAATCGCATAATTTTGAACAAACATTTTCATTAGTTAATGTAGGTAAATTATGCATTTTATCACGAATATTTTCATATTTACCAACCATATATCGTGCAGGGTCTAATAGTGGAGAATATTTAATAAACACAGGTGTTTGTATGAAACTATCAGTATCAATATTTAAGACCGTATTCATATCAACAATTTGTAATTTATTATTTAATCCAATACGGTTATAATTAGTTTCGTCGAGCGAGAACCACTTATTATATATAGGATTATAGCCCTGAATATGTTGTATGTTATATGGATTATAAGTATTCTCAGTGTCAAATTTAATATTGGAAGATTGTTCTAAATTAGTTAATGATATAGGTTTATACTTAGAGTAGTGGATGTCAAATTTAGGAGTTTTACATAGAGTAGACATATTATAAATGTAAAATACTTTATAAGTGGTTACCATATTTTTTTCACAAAGATTAAACTAATGTAACTGTGTTTGTCCTAAAAATACTTTATATGTAGAGTAATTATAAACACAAATTTATAGATTATGACTCTTGAATTGAAAAAATTTAATATGCGTGATATTACATTTAAACCGAATGAAAACAAAGGACCAGTTGTTGTCTTAATTGGAAGACGTGATACAGGTAAGTCATTTTTAGTAAGAGATTTATTATTTTATCATCAAGATATACCTATAGGAACAGTAATATCTGGAACAGAAGCAGGTAATGGGTTTTATGCAGCACATGTACCAAAGTTGTTTATTCATGAAGAATATAATACGGTATTAATAGAAAACGTACTGCGGCGACAAAAAACAGTACTAAAACAAATGAATAAGGAAGTAGAAATGTATAAACGTACAACAATAGATCCACGTGCATTTGTGATTCTGGATGATTGTTTATATGACCAATCATGGACACGTGATAAAATGATGAGACTATTATTTATGAATGGACGTCATTGGAAAATAATGCTTATAATTACAATGCAATATCCGTTGGGTATTCCACCTAATTTGCGTACAAATATTGATTATGTGTTTATATTAAGAGAACCTTATTTAACGAATAGAAAACGTATTTGGGAAAATTATGCGAGTATGTTTCCAACATTGGAATCATTTTGTGCAGTAATGGATCAATGTACTGAAAACTTTGAATGTTTGGTTATCAATAATAATTCAAAATCAAACAAATTAAATGACCAAATCGCTTGGTATAAAGCTGAAAATCACCCTAATTTTAAATTAGGTTCAAAAGAATTTTGGGATATATCAAAGAATATGGGGTCTGATGATGAAGATGAGGCATATGACCCGAGTAAAGGAAAGAAAAAAACAGGACCAAGTATTAATGTGAAAAAATCAAATTGGTAGTAAAATAATATTTGGTATTGACAAATAAACATTAATCGTCAAATGTATCATCAAATATTTCATCGTCATCATCATCATCATCATCATCATTATAAAGGTCAACCATTCTATCATTATTTTCTACATTAATATTTTCTACATTAATATTTTCTACATTAATATTTTCATGTTCAATCCTGGAATCATCACCTGTACTATCTTCATCGGTATCATAAAATGCTACACTATTAATTATATTATTTCTAGGAAAATAACTATATAATATGTAGTTGTACATATCTTTTTCAGCATCTGTACTATCTTCTATAATTTCAATGTGACTGGTTTCGTAGTTTTTATAATAACAATTTTTAATATATTGTGGAAATTCTGTATTATACACCGATATTTTTTTTTTTTT
>Ga0181603_10000039_pt1 | contig 93348 bp, 79 predicted proteins | sample 041ome_13_FD_148633 | JGI IMG/M metagenome (GOLD analysis project Ga0181603, IMG submission 148633) | Coastal salt marsh microbial communities from the Groves Creek Marsh, Skidaway Island, Georgia - 041409US metaG (spades assembly) | ecosystem: Environmental > Aquatic > Marine > Intertidal zone...
TGAATACTATATTAGAGTAGAGTAAAAAGTTTACCCTCCCTAGTGGAGGGTTTTTCTTTTACACCAATGGATACAACCCTAATCCATTCTAATCCATTGATATTATTGACTTAAGCTAAGATTCCTGTGTTGTGTTTTTAGGGGTGTGTTGTTTTGGGGGAAGTTTGTAGTGTGATGGGGGTTAGTTTTCATCAAAAAACGTCCAAAATTGACGAAAAATGATCAAAAAATATTAAAAATGAGTTAAAATTGATGACAAATAGCTAAAAATGGATTTTAATCTCATGGCGCCAAAACCATCAATTTTGCAGTTGATGTTATGCTCTCCTTCGGTAAGTTGAATGTTTTTGACTTGTACCTGCTTTTATTGATCTTTAAGCTCTTTATGATTCTTTTTGTAAATGAGTCATTTATTAAATACTAATTCAAAATCAAAAATCAACAAATCATCCATTTTAACCATCATAAAGGAGGGAAGATCTATTCCATACCGTGTTGGTTGGATATTAAAATTTCCCTTAAGTAGGAGCTGATTGTTTCTTTCCTCTTTGTAAGCAGTTATAGTATGGTTTTTTACAACTCCATGAAAATCCATTTGTCCATGAATTAAAATAGAGTCTTTTATTTTTTCGAAATTATTTGAGTAGAATCGAACCTCTGGATAGGATAGGGCTTCTAAGACTTCCATAGCATGGGCATCCCGTCCAGAATTTTTACTGTCAAAATCCCTTACCAATGTCAGTAGTGCTAGTTCTTTAATTTCAGGAGATTTGTCTTCTAATACAAGGATGCCTTTTACCTTTCTGTTTACTCCTTTCCATGCATGTAAAACATGATTCCCTGTATATGAAATTTCACTTTTATTTGTATCCAATGCCCATTTTTTTTCTTGTGCAACACTTTTAGTTTGAACAAGAATTCCGATGACTAAAAAACAAAAGTATTTCATTGTTAAAATTTAAATGCTAGAACAGCCAAAGCATAACTTCCAAAAAGAGTAAATGAAGCTGCACGGTGGTATTTTGTGTTCGATTCAGCTAATAGATTAGTTGCAATCATTGCAGAAAAATGAACGGAGGCAAGCCACTTATGTGCTTTTATAGAGGTGAGACCTTTGTTTTTAACACTTATGAGTGGAGGGGGAGCAAATAAAGAAAGTCCAGCTCCTGTAAAATAAGAAGCAGTTGTAATATTTCCTATAACTTCATGTGCCTCTCTATATTTTCCTTGACCATTGTAGAGTTTTACTCCTAATATGCCTTGAGCAATCATACCAGCAAGAGTTGTATAACCTACTACTTGATGAGCGAGGAGCATTTTTCTTCTTATTTTCATTTCCTTTTCTCTATTTTCTACAGAGAGTGGAAGTAGGTTTGTACTTCTCATTAAACCTTTTTCTCCCCATAACAAACGCTGTGTAAAAATCATGGAGTCGGGTAGTAGCTCTATTTCTGTAGCAGGGGTTTCTATGGATTCAAAAAGAGCGTTATTGATTTGTCCATAAGAACCTTTAATAAAAAGGATTGATGCAAAAAGAATGTAAAATTGCTTGTTCATTTATTTGTCCTCTAGTCGAATAAAATTGTAGTCATTTTTGGTGTTAAATTTAAGAGTTATTTACCATGTAACATTGGTTAAGGTGTTAACTCTAACTTAAAACATGAATTTTTTATTAAATTGAATTCTATCAAGTTTAAATTCCAATTAAATATTGGAATTTTAAGAAGAATTGGGTTTGATCAATTCTAAATAAAGAATACAACTCCCTATTATAATCGCTCAGCGAATTTTGATTTCCACCAATATAGAAAACAGTTGATGGATTTGGATTCCACTGTATCAAGGGTTGAATAAAAAAGCGTTCTGTAAATGTATTGTATTCAGAAATTAGACGTGCATTGAAAAAGTTATTGAATTGATATCGTACAGAAAATCGAGTAATTGCTCCGTTATAGTAGTTTTTTTTGGTTTCTAGATTTGTTAATCGCGCGTAACGGATAGAAGGGGATAATTTCAGTTTATTATTCAATTGAAAACCGGGCATAAAAAATAAGCTAAAGTCCCTTCCTATTTCAGGAACTTCTTCATTGTAAGCTAAATCTTTTCCAAAAGTCATCATTAAATTAATTGAAATAGATTCGGAGGGATTGCTGTCCAAAAGCAATTCACTTTTGCCAACATTCCGATAGTTTCTACCAAGGAAGTTTTTAAAAATATCCCAGTCATAGGTATAATTGATTACAGTATTGAAATAGGTACTCAAACTGATGATACCATCCACACTAATTGCTTTAAGGTAGTCTTGATAGGTGTAATTGAGATCTGCTTTAGTACCAAAACTAAAAAATTGAAGCCCCTCTTTATTGGGAAAATTTTGATAGACATGATATAGGGTAGCCCACCTTCTGTTGTTTTTTACTACAAATCCAACGTCGGCTTGATAATTGGGAGATAGGTCTCTCAGGCTAAAATAGGATTTCCAATGTGCTGTATTTCTGTACAACTGAAGATAAACCGCACTTCCTTTGAATCGTTCTCCATTGAGTTGTACCGATCGATCAAGGATTTGATCCTCAGACTCTATCCAATTGGCTACGGGTTCTTCATTTATATTAAAAAATAATTCATAAGTAAAACGCCAATTTTTTGAAAACAAAAACCAGCCGTCTGTACCAAACAAGTTACCATACCCTCCTTTTTCATAAAAACGATTGGATGAGAACAAACCCATGCGGCTGTTTTTATTCATAAGACGTTGGTAGCGCATTACATTTACAAACGACTGTTCTCCAGATCCGAGATAGGAGCGATCTTCTCCTGCAATTTGATATACAGAATTTTGGTCTAAGGCGGTCAAGAAATACATTCGTTCTTTTTTCCCTTGACTGATAAATTTTGTTGAAATCAATGGATTGTTTATCGATCTGGAATAAAAAGCACCACTACTGTATTGGACTATATCGGTACCTCGATTGAAAAAAGGTCTTCTTTCAGGGTATTCCAAAGCCACAGAGGAGTTTATGTCAATTTGTGTAACGTCGGCTTCTACTTGAGAAAAATCTGGATTTAGCGTTAGCTCAAGAGTACTGTTTTTATTTAAATCAAGATTCATTCCCAGACCTGCATTGGGTTTAATTTTGTCGTATACTATTGCAGCATCAGCAGTGTATTTTTTACCACCCAGTCCTGCCGACACATAGGGGAGAAGTTCAGTTCTTTTTTCAATAATCAACTCGCTTAAAATCAATTTATCTGTTGTTTGGCATACCTGGCAAGGATCTGTTCTGTCAAAGGGTTGACTTCTTATGTCTATTGGTATTCCGTCTCTAAAAGCTTGACGTGTAATATTAAAATGCCATTCTTGATTTATTCCATTTGGAAAGGGAATTGATGAAAACGGAATTTTGAATTCTACTTGGTAACCGTCCTCAACAATAGTTCCTTTGGTTTCGTATTCTAAATTAAAGCTAATGTCGTAACGTTCTTCGTCAGTTAGCGCGTTGATTGCTCTTGCGTCTAACTGACTTCCAAATGCATTGGCTAGTAATAAATAATTATTTCTACCGTCTGCATAGGTATCCAGCCGGAGTAGAACAAAATCGTCACTTATAAGTCCAAAATCATCACGAGAACGCACTGAAGCCCGAATTTTTTTTGGGTCTGATAGAGCGTGAATGGCTAGGTAAAGGTGGGTGTCAGTGTAGGTGATATAGGCAGCAGTTTTTTCTTTTGGGGAAATGTTATTTCCTGGATTGACTTCATAATCTAATTCAATTTTTTCAGAAAATTCCCATTCTCCCTTTTGTATGATTCCATCTATTTTTATTTTGGAGCCTTTTGCTTTTAATGGAGTATAAGTGTCTTGTCCTTGAATTAATTGGACAAGGAAAAATAATACAAAACCAATGCGAACGTATTGTTTCATTTAAAATAAAGTGCAATGTATTGAATTCTACTGTTATATTTTTTACGAATTTGGATTCAGATAAAAATTCGAATTCTCTAAGCAAACCTTTTTATTTACAAATTCTTTTATCTTTAAAGCGTATTGCAGAAATAATCTATGCCATTAGCTATTGTATCTTTAGGGATTCTGTCCCTTTTCCTTCTCATCGTTTTCTTTCGGTTTAATGCTTTTATAGCGTTTATTATTGTTTCTATAGGAATTGGAATAACACAAGGGATGCCCTTAGATACTATAGTAAATTCCATTGAGAAAGGAATTGGTGGAACATTGGGTTTTCTTGTAATGATTCTTGGCCTAGGGGCTATGTTGGGGAAATTAGTTGCCGAGAGTGGTGCTGCACAACAAATCACAACAGGTTTAATTCGGATTTTTGGAATTCAAAATACTAAAACAGCTGTAATGCTTACCGGTTTTATTGTTGGAATCACTATGTTTTATTCGGTAGGTTTTGTCATTTTGGTTCCATTGGTTTTTACAGTAGCCACAGCCACGAGACTCCCATTGATAGGGGTTGGATTGCCTATGCTTGCTGCCCTTTCTGTTACTCATGGTTTTCTGCCTCCACATCCAGCTCCCTCAGCATTATCAGTCTTATTCGAGGCCGATCTAGGAAAAACCTTGTTGTATGGAATAGTTATCGCTATCCCTGCAATTTTAATTTCCGGTCCCTTGCTCACCCGTTTTTTGCCTCCAGTTGAGGCTAAGCCTTTGAAGGAATTTATGGCTTCTAAAACTTTCAAAGAGGAGGACCTCCCTAGTCTAGGTATAAGTTTATTGACTGCTTTGTTACCGGTACTTTTAATAGGATTGACTACGCTTCTTTCATATTGGATCCCGGATCAGAGTACTTTTTTTCATATTGTAAATTTTATTGGAAATCCAGTTATTGCCTTGTTGTTAACCTTGTTAATCGGAACCTATACCTTGGGGACAGTAAGGGGAAAAAAAAGGGAAGATCTAATGAGTATTTATGCCAGTGCAGTTTCTGGAATCACAATGGTTTTGCTTATCATTTCAGGAGCAGGGGCATTAAAACAAATTTTAATTGATAGTGGTGTTAGTGATTACATAGGGGGACTTTTGGAAATCACTTCATTATCCCCCCTTTTGGTTGGCTGGATTATCGCTACGTTGATTCGTTTTTCTGTTGGCTCTGCAACGGTTGCTGGTTTAACCACTGCAGGGATTGTTTTGCCTTTGGTTCAATCTACAGGCGTAAGTCCAGAATTGATGGTTCTCGCAATAGGCTCTGGTAGTTTAATGCTTTCCCATGTCAACGATAGTGGTTTTTGGTTGTTTAAAGAATATTTTAATTTGAGTGTAAAAGAAACTCTTTCAACATGGACAGTAATGGAGACCAGTATAGGAATCACTGGACTCATTGGAGTATTAATTTTAAACCAATTCATTTAAAAACATGAGTAAACTTCTCAAAGAACGAATAGAACAACTGGGACTACACTTACCTCCAGCGCCCAAGCCTGCAGGTGTATACAGACCCATTCTTATAGTCGGCAATCATCTGTATGTTTCAGGTCAAGGGCCAGTACTTGATGAAGATCGTCTGATGCATGGAAGAGTGGGATCAGATCTCAACAAAGATGAAGGGAAAGAAGCAGCTAGGCAGGTAGGACTTACTATGCTTTCAACAATTGTAACACATGCCCCCGAATCTTTAGTCATTAAACGAGTAATTAAAGTCTTAGGTATGGTAAATGCTGCTCCAGATTTTGAACATCACCCCTACGTAATCAACGGTTTTAGCGAACTTTTTGCTGAAGTATTTGGTGAAGAAAATGGTATTGGAGTTCGAAGTGCAGTTGGTATGCATCTGCCTCAAAATATACCGGTAGAAATTGAAGCTGCTTTTTTAATTGAAGATTAATGAATAGAAATCAAATGGAGTGGTATAAGGCAATAAACGAGGATAAATTGATGACTCCAGGTCTTATAGTCTATCCTGAGCGCATAAAAAGGAATATAGAATCCATGATCTTACTTTCTGGTAATGTCCAACGACTTTTCCCGCATGTCAAGACTTATAAAATGCAAAATGTTGTGAAACTACAGCAGGAGTATGGCATTCAGTCCTTTAAATGTGCTACTTTGGGAGAAGTTCAGATGTTGATTGATTGCAATGTTGAGCAACTGTTACTCGCTATCCAGCCTACAAAAGAAAAGCTATTGCGATTTCTTGAATTGCAAAAGCAACATCCTCATATTGTTTTTTCTACACTCGTGGATAATACAGACTCTTTGGCTTTATTTTCAGCCCTTTCCAAAGAGAATAATCTAAAGATGAACCTTTGGATCGATATCAACAACGGAATGAATAGAACAGGGATAATTCCAGAAAAATCAGAAGAGCTTTACTGGAAATTACAGAATGATCCTGTTATTAATTTTAAAGGATTTCACGTGTATGACGGTCATATCAGACCCCTTGATTTACAAGAGCGTATTAGTCTTTGTAATACCGATTTTAAGCATGTAGAAAAGCTGGTCAATGCAATTGAACAAAAAGGAGGAGTGGTCCCAGAAATTATTACTGGAGGCTCACCTAGTTTTTATCCACATGCTTTGAGAAAGAATACACGACTAAGCCCAGGAACTACACTATTATGGGATCTAGGGTATCAAAAAATATGGAAGGAGTCACCTTTTCTTCACGCAGCTGTTTTAGTAACTCGCCTGATAAGTAAGCCTAACGCAAATACCTTGTGTTTTGACTTGGGTCATAAAGCGGTTGCCTCGGAGATGCCTTTGCCTCGTGTAGAAATTTTAGGATTAGAAGGTGTAGTGCACAAGGGACAAAGTGAGGAACACCTAGTAATTATATGTGAAAATGCCAAACAATTTAAAGTTGGAGAACTGTTTTACGCCATACCTTACCATATTTGCCCTACTGTTGCTAAATATCAAAAGGCTTATACAGTTACTGAAGGGGAGCTTGGACCAATGTGGGAAATTGAAGCACGAGACTATCAAATAGGACAGCACTTATGAAACTTCTTTTTGATGCCCATTTGGACCTATCTATGAATGCGCTAGAGTGGAATAGGGACCTGCGTTTAAGTGTTCAAGAAATTCAAAAACAAGAGCAAGGGCTAAATGATTTACCTGATAGAACCCGGGGTACAGTCTCTTTTCCAGCCTTGAGAGAGGGAAATATTGGTCTTTGTGTAGCTACACTTATTGCGCGCTACGTTAAACCAGAAAACCCACTACCGGGGTGGAATTCACCAGAACAAGCTTGGGCACAAACACAAGGACAGTTGGCGTGGTATCAAATAATGGAAAGTCAAAATGAGCTGGTTCAAATAAAAAACCGTTCTGCCTTGCTATCTCATCTAGACGCTTGGCAAAAAACATCACAATCCACACCCTTAGGGTATGTGTTGAGTTTGGAAGGAGCGGATTCGATTGTTTCTTTGGAACATTTGGATATTATGTATGAAAAGGGACTTCGTGCCATAGGACCTGCACATTACGGTCCTGGAACATATGCATTTGGAACAGATTCTACAGGAGGAATAGGAGCAAAAGGAAGAGCATTATTAAAAAAAATTCAGGAATTAGGAATGATTCTCGATGTTACACACCTCTGCGATCAAAGTTTTTGGGAAGCCTTAGAGGTATATGAGGGGCCCCTTTGGGCGAGTCACAGCAATTGTAGGAAATGGGTACCGAACGAAAGGCAATTTAGTGACGATCAAATACAAGTACTCATCGAACGAAAGGCAGTAATTGGAATGGCGTTTGATGCATGGATGATGCTCCCCAACTGGAAAAGGGGGGTTACGGACCCTATATCGAGTGGTCTCGTTATAGAAACAATAGTAGATCATATAGATCATATATGTCAATTGGCTGGAAATGTAGATCACGTAATGATAGGCTCTGACCTAGATGGTGGTTTTGGAAATGAGCAGTGTCCTAGTGATTTGAAAACAATTGCAGATTTACAAAAGCTCGATAAGCTATTGAGTAAAAGGGGGTATAAAGAAAGCGATATTGTAAAAATATGTTCAGGAAATGGAATTCAATTTTTACTTAATCACCTACCTAATAAATCAAACTGATACGTGTATTTAATGGTAATACTTTGATTGTTTAGTCGATCCATAAAGTCTGAATCTTTGATGATATTTACGACAACAAAAAGACCTGTATTGGCATTACTTAACCATCCAAAGCGAGCATTTACAGAGGCGATTCTGCTCACGTTATTGTATTGCACAAGGCTTTGTAGAAACATTCTCGGGGTAAAGGAGTAGGCAAGTCTTCCTCCACTGATTACTACATTGGTAGTTCCGTTAGGTAAGTTTAAGTAATTGTAGTTTAAATTGGCTTCAGCGTTAAACTTATCTCCTAGACGTAAAGTACCTGTATTGTTACTCGAAATTCGATTTCCACCAAAATAACCACCAATAAGCGTTCTAGTTCGGAAAGAAGCTTTGTTGTTTGGGTTTGTAAAGAGTACCAGTTGTAACTCCTGATGATCATACACACCTGGATCTATAGTAACACGAGAAATGGGAAAGGCTTCAAGAACGGTTTCTTTTGTGAAATTGATTCCCGTATGCACCTCAAAACCACTTTGCCACACCCAATGATTGTCAACATGTAAAAAACCAGTTTCCTGAGTATTATTGAAATTCCAATATCCACGGTAAGAAATATGTGGACGAACCTCTAAAAATTTGACTGTATTTTTAGGTCGCCATTGTTTGAAAATGAGGAATTCAGGTTTTTTAAATGCGGATCGAAGTAAAAAACCTACTTCGGGGTTGAATCCCTCTCCAACTTCAGTATAACCTGCACGAATGTTCCATCCGTTCCAGTTGTAAACAGCTAAAAAGTTAAAAGCATGGTCACTAGAATCAATACCCGGAGTACTGCTTTTTGAAAGATAACCCGTCAATTGTGCTTTTTTTCCAAGTCCTAATTTACCATCCATAGCAAATACACGATTGAAATCATCGTTATATCCAATACCATTTCTATTGACAATGATACCACCAAGAGAAGAACGACTTTTTGCAAAGTCATGATTTACTCGAGCTACAGAGTAATTGTTTTTTATTATGTCTATTGTTCCTTCATTCTCTACTTCATCAGTGAACATACTTAGAAGCCCCACATTGGTCTGACCAATTTTACCAGAAACTCTTGATCCTCCAAGAATAGGTACTATAGAACCTCCTTCTCCTATTCCAATTCGTCTGCTAAAAAACAAGTCAACTTCACCTGGACTTCCTACGCTAAACTGTCCTGCATTTTCTAGAAAAAAAGGTCTTTTTTCTGGAAAAAAAAGATTGAATCGATCAAGGTTAACCTGTTGTTCATCGACTTCAACTTGAGCAAAATCTGTATTGTAAGTCATATCTAATGTAAGTCCAGGTGTTAAGCTATATTTGATATCCCCTCCAAAGGCTGCATTAGTTGAAGTGTTTTTAGGAGGGGTATTATCCACAATAACCTGAGTTAGAGCATAGGGGATTATTTTTAAGTTTTTTGGTGATCGGAGATTGAGTCCCGTCATCTTTCCTGCAAGTGATAACCTCTTTAAGTCAAATCCTAAGGGCAGATTTGCCCAATAAGCGGTTTCACTTCTTTTGCTGATGTTTCTTTGAAAATTAATTCCCCAGATTTTATCGTTTCCACTGTTAAAACGAATGGAACGAAGGGGTATAGCAAACTCTGCACTCCAACCGTAGTCACCTGTTTCTGTTTTTACTTCCCAAGAAGCATCCCAGTTGATGTTGGTACCTCCCACAACCCCACCTTGCTGTCTGTTGGCGCTGAAATTTCCTTCTCCTTCGTTGTCAATCTGAGCGTCGTATTCCATACCGCTCGCATTGGTTCCAAACAAAAAACCATTTTGCTGATCGTTGTACGTATCTAAAATGAATAAAAAACTGTCTTCGTCATTTAAATCTGCGTCCCTTCGAGAGTCTGATATAACTATCTTGTCTGGAGCAGAATCATAACAGACCACGGCAACGTATAGGGTTTTATTTGTGTAAGCAACTCGAATAGCTGTTTCCTCAGAAGCTGGAACGTTGTAGTCGGGTTTAATTTGTTTGAGTTCCGTTATGGCTGGTACGCGCTCCCACAAAGCCTCTCCAAGAATGTTTCCATCTAGTATAGGATCGGTCTCAAGATAGGTAATAGGGAAATTAAGATTTTGATTGGGATTGTTTTTTTGAGCTATGCCAAAAGTCAACATCGAAAGACTCAAGAGGAGAAAACTATTTTTCAAAAAGGATTTGTTTTTTACAAATTTCGTAAAATTTACGAATAAATTTCAAAGATTTATCGCTTATTGAATGAGAAGCATCCTTTATATTTAGAAAATAAAATTACATACAAATGAAAATAAAATTTCAATGGTTTGCATTGTTTGGTATTCTTTGCTTAAGTCTTCAAGCACAAAGAAAATTTGAGAAAGAGGTCAGCACTTTTGGAATAGAAAGTTTAGAACGATTTAAGACTTTTTTGGCTTTAAAGAATGATGCGTCTAACCCAGATGATATTCAAAAAAACATCGATTGGGTACAAGATCAGCTTAGCTCGAAAGGATTTGAAACGCGATTGTTAAAAACATCTTCTTTGCCATTAATGGTAGCCAATTTAAACGTAAAGGCACAATTACCCACAATAGCTATCTACATGCATATCGATGGACAAGCTGTTGATCCATCAAAATGGAATCAAGAAGACCCCTACGATGCAGTCTTAAAAAAGCCTACTTCTTCAGGTTTTGAAATTGTTCCATGGGAGCAAATACATAGCAAAGAAATAGATGAGTTACGGATTTTTGCACGTTCTGCCTCAGACGACAAAGGGCCTTTTGCAATGCTTTTAACCGCATTAGATTATTTGGAAAGGAATAAAAAGAAGCCTGCTTTTAATTTGAAATTACTGTTGGACTTTGAAGAAGAGCAGAGTTCACCAGGACTACCCGAATTAGTCAAAACCAACAAAGAAGATCTTGCAGCCTCTTTACTTTTGATTTTTGATGGTCCCGTGCACGCAACGGGCCGGCCTACATTGGTTTTCGGGAACAGAGGAATTGCTACCTTAACTTTAACAACTTACGGACCATTGATCCCTCAGCATAGTGGTCATTATGGAAATTACGTACCCAATCCAGCACTTGCCCTTTCTGGTGTTTTGTCTTCTATGAAAGACGCAAAGGGTCGTGTACTAATACCTGATTTTTACAAGGGAATTTCAATAGATGAAGCCACTAAAAAAGTTCTTCAAGCAGTTCCAGAAGAGGAAACTTCAATAAAAGAACGAACCCTCATTGTAGAACCAGATCAAGTTGGACAAACCTATCAAGAGTCGATACAATACCCTTCTTTAAATATCCGTGGAATGCAGAGTGGATGGGTTGGAAAGGAAGCTCGGACAATCATTCCTGCGACAGCTACTGCAGAAATGGATATTCGATTGGTTGTAGAAAGTGATCCAGTAAAGTTGATTGCAGGAGTAAAAAAACACATTGAAGATTTGGGATTCACTGTTTTAGATCATGCTCCTTCAAAAGAAGAACGATTGGCCTCTGAAAAGATTCTCACAATGACTTCAAAGATTGCCTATCCTGCCTTCCGAACAGACACCCAAGCAATAGAGGGCAAATGGCTTACTAAAATCATGGAAGATTACTATGGCGAACCTCCAGTGATAATAAGAACAAGTGGGGGATCTGTGCCTATTTCGCCTTTTGTTTCTGAGCTAAACGTTCCTGCTATTGGAGTTCCTACTGTTAATCTTGACAATAACCAGCACAGTCCTAATGAAAATTTAAGTATTAAGAATTATCTGATGGGAATAGAAACCTATATAGCTATTTTAACTACAAAATTCTAGATTGAATTAATTTAATTGAAACGATTGACAAACATTCTAGAAATAGTATATTTGCTCTCGTTTTTAGGTCGCGTAGCTCAGCTGGATAGAGCATCTGCCTTCTAAGCAGACGGTCATAGGTTCGAATCCTATCGCGATCACTTTTCAACCCTTACAAATCGCTTCTTGTTTTGTAAGGGTTTTATGTTTTCTTAAATTAAGAATATCTTTAGTAAATCAAATCTTAGCATATGAAAACGAAAGAAGAAATTGTAAACAATTGGCTTGTTCGCTACACAGGATTACCTCTAGAGCAATTTGGAGAGTATATACTTTTAACAAATTTTGATAAATATGTAATAACCTTTGCAGAGCTTGAAGGATGTGAGATAGCTGGAAAAGACAAAAACATGTTATCAGCTACTTCAAGAAACGTTACAATCATCAATTTTGGAATGGGAAGTCCTAATGCTGCAACCATTATGGACCTTCTTTCTGCTATTACTCCAAAAGCAGTTTTGTTTTTAGGAAAATGTGGTGGACTTAAGAAGAGAATTTATATTGGTGATTTCATACTTCCCATAGGGGCCATACGAGGCGATGGAACATCAAATGATTATTTTCCTGTTGAAGTTCCTGCCATGCCTTCTTTTTCACTTCAAAAAGTGATTTCGGCAACAGTTAGAGATTTTTCAACTGATTATTGGACAGGTACGGTTTACACAACCAACCGAAGAGTTTGGGAATATGATGAAGACTTTAAGGATTACCTACAGCTTACAAGAGCCTATGCTATAGATATGGAGACTGCAACACTATTCACAGTAGGTTTTCACAACCAAATTCCTGTAGGAGCTCTTTTATTGGTTTCTGATTCTCCAATGATTCCAGAGGGGGTCAAAACATTAGAAAAAGATGAAATTAATTCAAAGCAATTTGATCATAAACATATTGAAATTGGAATTAACGCACTTCGAAAGCTGATGAATAATGACGAAACTGTACGTCATCTAAAATTCTAAAAATAGATTTAGTTCGATTCGGAAATTTAAATAAAACGATCTTTCGTTAAAAGAAAACTTAAAAATGAATTATTTTATTTTTTAAGTCAAACTCTTTTTAGCACAAGTTTGTTTTTGAAGTTGAATTCAAATTTTTTAAAAGAACGACTTGTTGTTATAAATCTGTCAACACCTCTCTTTCGGTACTTTTTGTTCTATGCTAGGTGTTTTATTCAAATATTTCATGATTAAAAATTAAGGTACTTTAAAATTAGATATTTAGTTTGAATTCCTAATTTTTCTCCTTTTCAAATTGCACGATTTTTATATCTTCGAAAAAAAAATAAGCTATGAAAATAGGGGTACCCAAAGAAATAAAACCTCAGGAAGCACGAGTAGGGGTTACTCCCGCAGGTGCTCAATCACTAATCCAAGCAGGTCACCAAGTGCATATGCAAACTGGTGCGGGTATACTGAGCGGATTTTCTGATCAAGCATACGAGGAAGTAGGCTGTTCTATAGCGCCAAATATAAGATCAGTATATCAGTTTGCAGAAATGATAATTAAGGTCAAAGAGCCTATTGAAGAAGAATACGAATTGATTCAACCCAATCAACTTTTGTTTACCTATTTCCATTTTGCATCCAGTAAAAAGTTAACAGAAGCAATGATTAATTCTAACGCTGTTTGTCTTGCCTATGAAACAGTTGAAGACAAGGGTAAGTTGCCTTTGTTGATCCCTATGTCTGAAGTGGCAGGTAGAATGGCGACTCAAGAGGGAGCAAAGTATTTAGAAAAACCTCAAGGAGGGTTTGGAATATTATTAGGAGGTGTTACAGGAGTAAAACCTGCTAATGTGATGGTTGTTGGAGGAGGAATAGCTGGTACAGAAGCAGCATTGATGGCTGCTGGTTTGGGTGCAAACGTGACTATTTTTGACACCAACTTGGAGCGTTTACGCTATTTAGAAAGCACCATGCCAGCAAACGTTACTCCTATATTTTCAAATCAGTATACTCTTGAAGAAGAAATCCAACGATCTCATTTGATCATTGGGACGGTACTTATACCCGGCTCAAAAGCTCCTAAATTGATTCGTAAAGAAATGTTGTCTAAAATGATGCCTGGAACTGTGCTAGTAGATGTAGCAATTGATCAAGGAGGATGTTTTGAAACCAGTGAGCCTACTACTCACGACAATCCGATAATAATAAAAGAAGGTATTATTCATTATGCGGTTACCAACATGCCTGGAGCAGTACCCAATACCTCAACCACAGCACTGACCAATGCGACTTTAAGTTATGCATTGCAACTAGCAAAAAAGGGATGGAAAAAAGCCTGTGCTGAAAATGCCGCTCTTGCAAAAGGACTCAACATAGTAAATGGGAAGGTAGTTTATAAAGAAGTTGCGGAGGCTTTTGATTTGGAGTATATTGAACTCCAATCACTAATGTAAAACCATGAAATTTTCTCCTTCGGGAATCAATTGGTACACTTTTTTTAACCTTCCATCCGCTTGGTGGTCTGGGGTTAGAGTGACCTCGTTAGGTGCCACAGAGTGTGAAGTTAAAGTGCGGTTGAATTGGTTTAATAAAAATCCTTTTCGGTCTATGTTTTGGGCTATACAAGGGATGGCAGCGGAACTCGCTACAGCAGTTCTCATTATGCAAGCTGCAAGAAATAACAAGTGTACTATTTCAATGCTAGTATTGAATAACAAGGCTACTTTTGTTAAAAAAGCAAAAGGAAAAATTATTTTTAAATGTGTTTCAGAAGGTCTCATTGAACAGGTCTTTTTAAAAATGCAAAATGCAAAAGAACCCCAAACTCTGTGGCTGGAAGCAACAGGCATAGACGAACAGGGGGATGTTGTCTCAAAATTTGATTTTGAATGGACTTTATTACTTAAAAATTGATTACCATGAAAGCATCTTTTATTAACGAATTAAACCTTCCCGTAGTCGCGGCACCCATGTTTCTAATTTCTGGTCCACAACTTGTAATTGAATGTTGTAAGAAGGGTATAGTAGGAACTTTTCCTGCTCTAAATCAACGAACAACAGAGGGCTTTGAGTCATGGGTAATAGAGATCAAGGATGCGCTGAGTGCTTTTGAAAAAGAAACAGGTAAAAAAGCAGCTCCTTTTGGAGTCAATTTAATTGTTCATCCAACCAATCCGCGTGTAATGCCGGACTTGGAGATCTGTATCAAACACGAAGTTCCTTTAATCATTACTTCATTGGGTGCTGTTTCTGATTTAGTCAATGCGGTTCATGCTTATGGAGGATTGGTATTTCATGACATCATAAAAAGACGTCATGCAGAGAAGGCGGCTGAAGCAGGAGTTGATGGTTTAATCCTAGTAGCTGCAGGTGCGGGAGGCCATGGAGGAACCCTCAATCCTATGGCTTTAATCAATGAAATCAAAACTTTCTTTACCAAAACCATATTGCTTTCGGGTTGTATTAGTACTGGAAATGATATCGCCTCTGCACTGCAAATGGGTGCAGATCTAGCCTATATGGGTACACGATTCATTAACGTAAAAGAAAGTCTTGCTGATCCTGGCTATCAAAAAATGATAATAGACAGTAAGGCTGAAGATATTATCTATACCGCTTCAGTTTCTGGGGTAAATGCAAACTTTTTAAAACCCAGTCTAGAAGCAATGGGGATTACTGAAGAAATGTGGAAGCAAACTAAAAAGATTGATTTTGGTAGCGATTTGGATTCTGCTCAGGCAGAAGCCAAAGCTTGGAAAACTATATGGTCTGCAGGACAGGGTGTAACTTCAATAAACAATATAGAATCTGTGGGTGAGTTAGTAGTTCGGCTTCAGTCTGAATTTAAATCGGCCGTGGAAGAACAGTTGGAAAAATACAAGAAGTATTTTAAATAATATCCATTTTAAACCTAACGCTTTAAGTTATCGTGTCAAGCGATAAATTAAAATTGCACTGCGCTGAATCAGTGCATTCATGGTGTTAAGGTTTACTGTTTCCTGAGGAGTGTGTGCTCCAGATCCCATCATGCCCAAACCATCAATTCCATCTGTAAAGTTCGCAACAAAGGAAATGTCTGCAGCTCCTCTTTTTAATGGATCGTGGGGGAGTACCTCTCCTAAGTTTAAATCTTGACTTACTTGGTTTAATATTTCTAGAACGGCGAGGTTTCCTTCTGAAGGCTTCATGGCTGGATAGCTATCAATAAACTCTATTGTTGCTGAAGTTTGAGGAAGGTTTTGAGAGACTATCGTTCTCATCTTAGCTCGAGCTTCTTCTTTTTGTTCTTCAGAAATAAAACGCAATCCTCCATTTACTACAGCCTTTTGCGCCACTACGTTTGATTTTCCAAATACTGATCCGCTACTATTCTGTTTGTCATAATCTACAAAAGTACCTCCTAATAATGTCCCTGGATTAAAAGTTAGGGATTCTTCCCCACGTACTTCTTCATAAAAAGCATTTAAAATTCTACTCATTTCAAAAATGGCTCCTGCACCTACACGATCATTAAAAATACCTGAAGAGTGAGCTCTTTTACCTTGAGTTTCAACCTTCCATCCAGAAGCACCTCGTCTTGCTATAGTAGCATAGTTAAAACCAGAAGCAGTTTCGTATCCCAAAGCAATATCTGCTTCTTTTCCTGCATCTATTAGGTCTTTTCTTGATAAGGCTAAAGGTTTGCCTGTGCTTTCTTCGTCACCAGTGAATGCAACTGTTATAGACGCTTTATCCAATAAATTTAATTCATAAAGCGCTTTTAAGGCATATAGCGCAATTACATCTCCACCTTTCATATCATTGGCACCAGGCCCAAAGGCTATACTGTCCATTCGTTCAAAATTTTGAAAGGGGCTGTTTTCTTCAAAAACGGTATCTAGGTGTCCTATCAGAAGGAGCTTTTTGCCTTTATTCCCTTTTATGGAGGCAAAAAGATGACCTGCTCGATTCATTTCCTCAGGCATTTCGATCCAACGAGTGTTAAACCCTATTGCCTTAAATGCTTCCTGAAATACAGCTCCAACTTTTTTAACACCTTCTAAATTTAATGTACCGCTATTCATGTTGACCACTTTTTCTAAAAAGGCGATACTTTCTTCATGATTTTTTTCCACCTGCTGAATAATTTTGCGTTCTGTTTTACTTAGCTTTTGGGCAGAGGTTGTCAGGCTGAGTAGAAGAATTGAAAAAAATATGATTTGCTTCATTTTAGAAGTTTTTAGTAAGTGATTTGACAATCTTATTGTCGTTTAAAAATTCTTGTGCAATGACTTTTAGTGTGGTATAAAATGGGATAGCAATAATCATTCCTAGAGGACCCATGAGTGTTCCAGATGCAAGAATCACGATAAAAATTTCTAAGGGATGCGATTTTACACTGTTTGAGAATATCATGGGTTGACTAAAGAAATTGTCTATGAGTTGCCCCACAAGGAACCCCAACATTACATAAAACGTTTTTGGAAGAATTACCGAACTGAAATCTGCCCCTATGAAACTACTCATAGTCAATAGCATCATTAAGACAGCCCCTATAATAGGACCTAAGTAAGGAATCAAGTTCAATAAAGCACATAAAAATGCAATTATAAAGGCGTTTTCTACACTAAATACTGCGAGAACAATACTGTATATAATCAGTAAAATACTGATTTGAAACAGCAAGCCTAAAAAGTAACGTGACAAGAGATTTTTGATTTTTTCAATCGATTTTTCTACTCTTGCGCTTAAAGTGTCACTTACCAATACTAAAATAATCCGTTCTTGAAGCTCACTGTCTTTGAGGAAAAAAAATAAAATAAAAACTACTGAAAAAAGTCCAATGGTAAAACCTCCTAGGAGTTCTAGTGTTTGGTTGAGGAGTTCTGGAAGAAGACCAAAATTAACATTTTGAAAGAGATTGTCTACAGCAAATTGTTGTTGCCAAAAGCTGTTGTCTAACTGGAAGTAAAGACTTATTTCTTCTACCAGAGTATCAATATTTGCTTTGAGTAAATCTACGTCTAGAAGAGCAAGGTTTTCCCCTTGTTGAATTAGTAAAGGAACAAATAATGAAAAAAGACTGATTAAAATTCCCAATAAAACAAGTATGCTAATTGTAGTCGCGAGTATAGGACGGAGTTTGATTTTTTGAATCAAAAACTTATTAATAGGACGACCAATTAAACTCACTACAGCTGCTATGACAAGATAAATAAGCAAGGTTTTGAGTTGGAAAAGCAACCAAATGGTCAGACTGATGGCAGCGATTTGAAAAACCGCCCATACGATGCCCCTGGTAATTTCTTTGGAATTCATAGGTTAAATATAGGAAAGTTTAGCGCTTCCTTATTTTACTACTTAAGAAAAAGTGTATGACAACCTAGGAGTCCTGCGGTTTCTGTTCTGAAACGTTGAGATCCAAGGCTCACGGCTTCCAGTCCTGCTGTCATTGCGGTTTTGATTTCTTGTGAGCTAAAATCACCCTCTGGACCCACAAAAAGTGTTATTTCATCGCTATTTAATGCGTACTTTGATAATTCACACTTTGGGCTTTCTGAACAATGCGCAATCAAGGCAGGGTGTTTTATTGTTTTAAGAAATGCTTCAAAAGGTGTTAATGGATTTATTTGAGGTAAAAAGAATTGTTGTGATTGTTTTAGGGCTGCAACAGCGATTTTAAAATACCGTTCTGTTTTTACTACCTTTCGTTCTGAATAATCACAAAGAATTGGAGTAATAGATGCTATGCCTATCTCTGTTAATTTTTCAATCATCCATTCCATTCGTTCATTCCTTTTGGTTGGTGCAATAGCGAGATGTATTTTTTTCTTTGGAGCTAGGTGATGAATCGCTTTTGTTTTTTTGGCTGTTGATTTATTCGGAGATACTTCAGTTAGGATACCGTTCCAATGCAGTCCCCTTCCATTTGTCAGTGTTATTTGAGTACCTTTTTCTTTACGAAGTACCTTAACGAGATGTTTACTCTCGGTGCGGTCAAAAGTAAATTCTTCTGTATCTATCGTGATGTTCTGGTCAAAAAATAAAAGCATTCTAGAGTGTTAAACGTGCAGTTGAAGTGTCTGTATAACTACCGTATTTTTGTTGTTGTAATGAATAATAACCAGCAATTCCGATCATGGCGGCATTGTCTGTTGTGAGATCTACAGGAGGTAAATAGAGTTCCACTTTGTTTTCATTCGCCATTAAATTCAATTGATTTTGTATTTCTGAATTTGCAGCGACTCCACCTCCGATGACAATCTGATTTATATTTAATTCTTTAACTATTTTGAGTGTTTTTTTTAAAATTATCTGAACTAGTGTGTATTGTAAACTTGCACATAGATCATTCAGGTTTTCTTTAACAAAAAGAGGATTTTTTTGTTCCTTTTTATGAATAAAATTAGTGAATGCTGTTTTTACACCACTATAACTGACATTGTACCCTTCAAGATTAGAAATTGGGAAAGAAAAACGATTGGGATTTCCTTTTTTGGCTAGTGTGTCAATTTCAGGCCCAGCAGGGTAGGAGAGCCCCATTCTTTTTCCGCATTTGTCAAAGGCTTCTCCAATGGCATCATCCAAAGTAGAACCAATAAGGTCCATTTCAAAATGCTCTTTGACAAGGAGAAATTGTGTATGTCCACCAGAGAGTGTAATACCCAGAAATGGGAATGAGGGTTGTTTAAGTCTTTCGTCTTCAATAAAATGAGCCAATAGATGTCCTTTCATATGGTGAATAGGCAAGAGAGGAAGGTCCAATCCTAATGCAAGGGATTTCGCAAATGCACCTCCAACGAGCAAGGATCCTAAAAGCCCAGGTCCTTGTGTATATGCAATGGCAGTTAACTGTTTTTTATCGATATTTGCTTCTGATAATGCCTGTTGAACCACTGCAATGATTTTGGACTGATGGGCTCTTGAAGCGAGTTCGGGAACAATACCTCCGTACACTTTGTGTATTAGGTGTTGATTGGCAATACAATTTGAGAGCACCTTTCTTCCTTGAAGCACTGCAGCAGCAGTGTCATCGCAAGAAGATTCAATAGCTAATATAATATCGTTTTTGGGCAACATAGTGCTTTGATGAACGTTACAAAAGTAAAAAGATTAGCATCAAAAAGAAGTATAAAATAGCACTGATCCTCACTGGTAGCCTTACTATTCTAGGGTTGATTTTCTTTGGCTTACTTTCAAGTGCTTATATACAAACCCAAATTGCTCAAAGATTCACTAAAAGCTTTATAAACAAAACGCAACAACAAATCTCTTTTCAAGAAGTACATTTGAGATGGAATGGTGCACTGGAATTTAAAGACTTTTATCTTGAGGATCACCACAAAGACACCCTCCTCTATGTCCGTACTTTGACCACTTCGCTGCTGGGATATGAAAACATTCAGAACAACTTGTCTCTATCCAATGTTTTAGCGGAAGGGGTTTCATTTCATTTAAAGAAATACAAAGGAGAGAAGACCCATTCCCTTAAAATACTTTTAGACAAGTTGAAAAAAGATAAAAGAGATAGAGAAAAGAACTCACTACATATTTCATCTTTAGCAATAGAAAAGTTTGATTTTGCTTACATCGATCAAAATATACCTCAAAATAAAATTGAATTGAATCCCTTGCGTGTTAAGGCAAACTCTTTTTTTTTAGAGGGTGAAACGTTTCAGGTGGAACTCGAAAAGCTCGAAGGAGAAATCAATGCTCCAAAAAGAAAGCAAATCACGTCATCAGCCTGGGTAAGCTATCAGCCCGGACAATTGCTTTTAGAGGATTGGATGCTTGCTTCTGATTCCTCTTATATCAATGGTAGATTGCTTTTAACAGGTACTGATGATAGTTTTGAAAATTTTAATTCTAATGGAGAAATACGCCTAGAGGTTTTTGAGAGTCAATGGGATTTTGCTTCACTTTTTCCTGAACAAACAAACTTGAAGGAGATCCCACCAATGGATGCGGTTTTTGAAGTGGAGGGAGGGCTTTCTTCTTTTGATGTTAAAAATATAATCGCTTCTAGTCCGCTCATTGATTTTAGAGGCCAAATAAGCACACAAAATGATTTAAATCAGGGAGTTATGAGTTGGGAGGTGATGATGGATTCTCTTCATATTCATACTAAAGAAATTCAATCGCTTTCTATTTTTCCGGATCGAGTAAAAAAGCAAATTACTCAACTTTCAGAGTTCAAATTAAGAGGAATGGGAACTTTTGTTTCAGATTCAATTGTTTTGGATATCAACGCAAATAATTCTTGGGGAGATGTTGTTCTTAACACTCGATTGGGAAAAGGTTTTTTTGACAAAAAGATTTCAAACCAACGTTTTTCAGTAAACGCAAAAGTGAAAAATTTAAAATCTAACCGATTCATTTTAACACAACTTCCCTATGAATTGGAAGGTGAAATAACAGCTCAAGGAGATCTTTCAAACAGGCAGGCTCCTGTTCTTTCATGGAAAGTGAAAAAAGGGAAGCTAAATACAATAAACACTTCAATAGAAGGGATTACACTGGAGGGAAGATTGGAAGAAAAGGAATTAAGAAATACCTTAAGTATTCTTTCAGAGCCGATAGAATTAAAAAGCGATCTTCTTTTTAACTATGCAGATTCAATTCCAATCTTTACCCTTTTAGCAAATATTCAAAAGTGGGATTTAAATACAGTAGGATTGAAATTAGGAACTGGGAAGAGGATTTTTAAGGGTGTAGTTTTATCTAACTTTAAAGGAAACCATTTGGACCATGGTGAAGGGGAAATTAAAATCTCTTCTGCTTCTCTAGAAAATGAGTTCCAAACAGTTACTCTCAACCCCATTTCTATAACTAAAAGAGGGACAAAATCTAACACAATATTAGAAATTGATAATACCGATTGTATCTCTGGGGCTGCTCAGGGTGAATTCAATATTTCAGAAATAAGAGCTTTATTTCAAAACACTTTTCATCAGGTATATCCCTTTCTGCCCCAAAGACAAGTTTCTAAAAATCAAGAGGTTTCATTTAAGCTGAAAATTTATGAAAAGCTTTTAGATGCATTATATCCAAGTTTTTCGATTACAGAAAACATAACAATGAACGGAAGTATAAATACGGAAAAGCTACCCAGTCAAATTGTTTTAGACGCCCCATTGCTGCGATTTAAAGAGTTTCAGTTTGAGCAACTGCATTTTCAATTAAATACAAATAATCCCCTTTACAATACCTTCTTTAGTGTAGATCATTTTTCCCATCCCAAGTTTAAAGGAAAAACATTTAATTTAATCAGTACACAAGTAAACGACACTTTGTTTTTTAGATCTGAATTTGAAACTTCAAATGAACAGACTGCACTTTATGATGTGAATTTTTATCATACCAGGGAAAAAGATGGAACGTCTCATTTTGGAATTAAAAAATCCGTTCTACCCATAGGAAAAGATACTTGGGTAATTAACCCTAAAAACACTGCACAGCAAAAGATAAGTTACCTTCCCAATCAGGAACAAATTGAGTTGACTGTGCTTACCGCAGTATCTGGAAACCAGTCCATGGCTTTTTCAGGAAGTTATTTTAGTCCAGAGAAATTTTCATTTAAAATAAACCTTAAAAAGTTACTTCTAGAACGTTTACTACCCACACTGCCTGAATTTCAAATAGCAGGTGAAACCGAATTTAATGCACTAATAAACCGATCAGAAACGGATAATGAGCTCAATATTTCAGCTATTGTACAATCTTTAAAAATCAATGAAAAGCTTTTGGGCGACCTGCTGCTTGTAAGTAAAGGAAATACAGCTCTGAATACTTATGCAGCAAATCTAAATTTATCAGAAAACAACGAAAAGAGAGTTGAACTCAAAGGATTTTGGAAGGGATTGGAAGCTCCAAACCTAAACTTTAACGTCTCACTTATTGATTTGGATTTATCCTTTCTTTCTCCTTTAGGAAGAAAAGCACTAAACAAGATTAGGGGTAGTGTAAACGGAGAATTTAACTTGTGGGGACCCCTGGATGCCTTGCAACAAGATGGAAGCTTAACCTGGACGGAGGGTGGATTTGCCGTTCCCTATCTCAATATTGATTACGATGTAGCACCTTCAAAAGTGATATTGAACAAACAGAGCTTTTTATTTGATTCATTAATCATAAGAGATCCTTATGCAGGGACTCAAGCAGAAATAAATGGAAGTTTTTCACATACTAATTTTTCCAACTGGTTTGCAAACTTGGACATTACTTCAGAACGAATGCTCTTGCTTAACACACCTCAGGAACCCGAATCCCTTTTTTTTGGATCAGGATATCTTAATGGATCCGTTCGACTGGAAGGGCCTACAAAAGAATTGAATATTTCTATCCAAGGAGCTACAGAAGAAGGTACTGCAATAAAAATACCTTGGTCTGAAAGTTACGGATTGTCAGATACTTCCTTTGTTAAGTACATAGACAAAAACAAAAGAAGTCAAATTTCTACTCAAAGTGAGTTTAATTCTTTGCAAGAAGTAAAAGGTCTTGAATTGGACTTTGAACTGGATGTTAATAACAAAGCAACAGTAGAGATTGTAATAGATCAAGAAACAGGCAGCTACCTGAGTGGAAGTGGAGCTGGAAACCTTTTTATGGAAGTAAATACCAAAGGTAAATTCAATATGTGGGGTGACTTCATCACCTACGATGGAATTTATAATTTCAAAAATTTAGGAGTTATTGACAAAAAATTTGATGTAAAACCAGGAGGAACGATTGTATGGGAGGGCAATCCCCTTGAAGCCCAAATGAACCTGGAAGCCGTCTACGAAGTTCCAGGAGGTGCAAATCCTGCATTATTATTAGATAATCCAAACTTTAATAAAAGTATACCAACAGAAGTGTTGATCCGTTTACAGGGAAATCTTTTAAAACCCGACGACCCCATTTTTGAAATTGATTTCCCAAATACTAGTGGTACTGTGGCCTCAGAAATAAATTATCGTCTCGCAGATCCCCAGAGAAGCCAATTGCAAGCCATATCACTTTTATCTCAAGGAATCTTCATCAATGAAGTCAGTGTGTCTATGCAAGGAATTACAAACAACCTCTACCAGAAAGCTTCAGATATTATCAGTGATCTAATTGGAGAAGAAAACGACAAATTAAAGGTAGGAATAGATTATTTACAGGGAGACAAAAGTGCTCTTTTGGATATAGCTACGGAAGATCGTTTAGGATTTACTCTCTCAACAAAAATCAGTGATAAGATTCTTTTAAATGGTAAAATAGGAGTGCCTGTTGGCGGGGTAGAGCAGACTCTTATTGTGGGTAATGTTCAAATCGATTTTATTTTGAATGATGAAGGTACACTTCGGGCAAAGGTATTTAACAAAGAAAACGAGTTTCGCTACATAGGAGATGAACTAGGGTATACCCAAGGTGTAGGGCTTTCTTATGAAGTCGATTTCAGTACATTTAAAGAATTGATTAACAAGATTACTTCTCAAAATACTAGATCAAAAAGCCAAAATTTAAACAATCAGGATACCGACATAGTGCCTCTAGTTGAGTTCATACAAAAGAATTAAAATCTAACAATTTTACTTTTTTTGTAAAATTTAATCGCTAGTTAGTCTACTGTGAATTTAATAATTAAATTTGCATTGAAACCAAAAAAATGAGTACTTCTATTAAGTGTATTGGTGTTTTAACTTCCGGTGGAGATGCTCCTGGGATGAATGCTGCTGTTAGAGCCGTAGTTCGAACATCAGCATTTTATAACATCAAATGTGTTGCAATTTATAAAGGCTATCAGGGATTGATTGATGACACTACTAAAGTCATGAATCCAAGAAGTGTAAACAACATCATCAATAAAGGAGGAACTATTTTAAAATCAGCACGCTGTCTTGAATTTAGAACACCCGAAGGAAGAAAAAAGGCCTTTGAAACAATAAAGAAACACGAAATTGACGCCTTAGTTGTTATAGGTGGAGATGGTTCCTTTACAGGTGCTATGGTCTTCCATTCAGAGTTTAACCTTCCTGTAATAGGAATTCCAGGTACTATAGACAATGATATTTATGGTACTTCGCATACTTTAGGCTATGACACAGCTCTAAATACAGTTATTGACGCTATTGATAAAATTAGAGACACAGCTATATCTCATAATCGTCTCTTTTTCGTTGAAGTAATGGGTCGTGATGCAGGTCATATCGCATTGAATACAGGAATTGGAGCTGGAGCAGAAGAAATTCTCATTCCAGAAGAAAATATGGGGTTAGAACGCTTATTAGAATCTTTAAGTAGAAGTGAAAAGTCAGGTAAGTCTTCTAGTATCGTAGTAATCGCTGAAGGAGATAAAACAGGAAAAAACGTATTTGAAATAGCGGAATATGTCGAAAAAAACATGCCTCATTATGAAGTTCGTGTATCTGTTTTAGGGCATATGCAACGCGGGGGAAGTCCTAGTTGTTTTGATCGTGTGTTGGCATCAAGAATGGGTGTTCAAGCGGTAGAATCACTTCTTGAAGGAGCCTCTAACGTTATGGTAGGCCTTAAAGAAGATAAAATGATACTTACTCCACTAGATAAGGCAATCAAAGGAAAGTCTAAAATCAATAAAAACTTAATACGAGTATCTGATATACTCTCACTTTAAAAAATTAATTAAAACTAAAATTTAAATAAAATGGCAATTAAAATTGGAATCAATGGATTTGGAAGAATAGGACGATTAGTTTTTCGTTCTGCTATGAAACAAAGTGATGTAACTGTAGTAGGCATAAATGATCTTTTAGATGTAGATCATTTGGCATATCTTCTAAAATACGATTCTGTACATGGAAAATATGACGGAACCGTAGAAGTGAAGGGTTCTAATTTAGTAGTTGATGGGCAAACTATCAGAATTTCAGCAGAACGGGATCCAGCAGCAATTGGCTGGGGAGCCCTTGGTACTGATGTAGTTGCTGAATGTACAGGAATTTTCACTACTCTAGAAAAAGCGCAATTGCATATTGATGGAGGCGCTAAAAAAGTAGTAATATCGGCTCCTTCAGCAGATGCTCCCATGTTTGTAATGGGAGTTAATCATATGGATGCCACTGCAGACCAAACCATCGTTTCCAATGCCTCTTGTACAACAAACTGTTTAGCTCCCATTGCAAAAGTACTGAACGACAATTTTGGTATTGAAGAAGGATTGATGACAACAGTCCATGCTACTACAGCAACTCAGTTTACCGTGGACGGTCCTTCAAAAAAAGATTTTAGAGGAGGAAGAAGTTCCCTCATTAATATTATGCCTGCCTCTACAGGAGCAGCAAAAGCAGTTACTAAAGTAATTCCCTCTCTAGTAGGAAAGCTTACAGGAATGGCTTTCAGAGTCCCTACGGCAAACGTCTCTGTAGTTGATTTAACTGTTCGCTTATCAAAGGAAACCTCCTATGACGAAATCAAAGCGACTATGAAAAAACACGCAGAAACAGATTTAAAAAATATATTAGGATATACCGAAGAACCCGTTGTTTCTCAGGATTTTGTTGGGGATGTTCGCACTTCTATCTTTGATGCAGAGGCTGGTATGGAATTGAACTCTAAGTTTTATAAAATCATTTCTTGGTACGATAATGAATGTGGTTATTCCAATAAACTTATCGACTTAGCAAAGCATATAAATCAACTCTAAAAAGATTTAAAGAGATGATTTTAGTTGTAGATAGTGGTTCAACAAAAACAGATTGGTTTGCTGTTGATGCCAATGGGAATATCTTATTTTCTACTCAAACCTTGGGGCTCAATCCCCAAGTGCTTTCTAGTGATATTCTTCGGGAACGTATAATCAACAATTACGATTTATATCAAAATAGAGAACAGGTAACTCATTTGTATTTTTACGGAGCAGGCTGTGGTGTGGAATCACCTCAGATACGAATCAGAAAGGTTTTTGATGAAATCTTTACAGAAGCAGAGATTGTAATAAAAGAGGATACCTATGCAGCCGTATATGCCGCTTCAAAACCCAATGAAAAGTCCATTGTTTGTATTTTAGGAACAGGTTCAAATTGCACCTATTTTGACGGTAAAGAAATTGAACAACGCGTGAGTTCATTGGGGTATGTTCTAATGGACGAGGCCAGTGGAAACTTTTATGGTAAACAGCTCATTCGTAGTTATTATTTCAATTCTATGCCAAAGGAATTGGCAAAAGAATTTGAAAAAGAGTACGATCTAACTCCTGATGCTATCAAGGAAAATATTTACCGAAGAGAAAACCCTAATGCTTACCTCGCCAGCTTCTCTAAATTTTTGATACAGCATAAAGACAATCCAACCTTTCAAAAAATCATTGAAAATGGATTGGAGCGTTTTATCAATCATCAAATTCTTCAATTTAAGAACGCAAGGGAAATCCCCATTCATTTTATTGGATCTATTTCCTTTTTCTTAAAAGAAGAAACTGAACGTGCTTTAAAAGCAAAAGGTCTTACTATGGGTAGAATTGTGAAAAGACCCATAGAGGAACTCGTGAAATATCATATTAAATTACTAGAAAGCAGTAAGTAGTTTACTTAACTGCAATCATTGATATCTCAATACGAACGTTTTTTGGAAGTGTCCGTACCGCGACAGTTTCTCTAGCAGGGGCAGTCTCATTGTCAAAGTATGCACCATAGACTTGGTTGACTTCACCAAAACTACCCATATCTTCAAGGAAAATAGAGCTTTTGACTACATTTTCAAAAGTCATATTTGCAGCTTCTAAAATGGCTTTTAAATGTTCCATTACAAGTTGAGCTTCCTCTTTTATTGTTCCTGAAAAAAGTTCCATCGTGGAGGGGATCAAAGGAATCTGACCCGAGATGTACAAAGTATTACCTACTTTGACAGCTTGATTGTATGGACCTATAGGGGCTGGAGCATTTAGTGTGGTTATGATTTCTTTTTTCACATTATTGACTTTATTCAAAAATACTACTATTTATTGGGTTAGTAACTTCGATTCGGTTCGCTTTGTTTTTCGTACTTAATATCGCTTAATAAACCTGATTTTATTCCGATAAAGAAGTTCCAAGAAGCTCGATCACTAAAAGGAACCCAGCTAAAATTCAGTCTCCAGCTGTTTAGATCGCGATCAAATCGAAGTTGCGTGTAAGTAAATCCTTCTCCTTTAAAGTCATAACCTGAGGAAACCCCCACTTTCCATTTAGGGGTTAAATCCACATTTCCTGAAAACATCAATGAATTGTTTGTAAAGTCTCTTTGTCCCCTACTATTGTTATAGGTTAATGAGTAGGCGAGTTTCAAGTCCCAGGGAATTTTGGTTGCATAACTGGGGTAGGTAGGAGCAGGTTCATTCTGTTCAGAATTCATTCTGCGGTCAGAAAAGTCCTCGGCTTTACCAAATAAATCATCATCACGACCACCGCTAGAAGTAGATTCACGTCGGTTGAGTTCATTGTCTTCATTGGAGCCTTCTAGCTGACTGCTGGAAAAAGAATAGTTCATATTGACATTGGCACTGGTGAGTCTCAAAAGTCCTCCACCGTTTGCAATATGATAAGTGTTGATTCGCACCTTATTTTCGTTTAATGTATAGGGGTCTAGAGTGGCTCCCACATTAATACTCATTTTGTTTTTTAAAAGAGAAAACCCAGTACCCATACGAACAGGGCTCCACCTCAATGAGTCTGCTGCAAAGTTATGAGAAGTGGCGATATTTAAATTATTTAATAAGACTACCTTTTTTGGTCCTTTAGCTGTACTATCCTTATCGCGAACTTTTGCTTCAAAATTATTCCCTAAACTGATGGACATGTTGTTTGCGAGATTACGGGTGGGAACACCAAACAAACTGTTTTGATAGCGTGTGTATTCTGCAGTATTGCCTTCTGCATCAACAATATAGGTATCGTAGTACTGTTCAAAACTAGGTCTGTTTGAATAGCTGATACTCGGCCTAAGGGTATGGCGAATAGACTGAATTTTTTTGTCTTCACCAAAATTAAAGGTTCCATAGATTGTAGTACCTAGTGAAGCACTCAAATTGTATTGTCTGAACGTACCTATTTTACTTATAGTGTCTTTGACAACTCCTGCTTCAGGAGTAAAGTTTGAAAAGCGTACTGTATTCTGTGTCCAAACTTCCTCGTAGTTTGCACTTGTAGATAGGCTTAAATATTTTAATAATTTAAAGTTAGTACTCAAAGGAATGGAATGTTTCATTCCCGTTTTAGCATTGTCAAACATGCTAGGTCCAAAGAGTGCATCTTCTGTAGTTATAACTCTATTTTCTGCCCTACCTGAATACTGAAAATTAATATTTTGGAAAAACCCTTTTTTTACACCCACTTTGGGAGCAAAGGGGAAGATACGTTCCATTGTAGCTTGAAAAGTAGGAAGAGTAAGGTTTACAGCTTTGGATTGTGAATTTTGGGACATGGCTGTTGTGAGAGAAATATTCACCCTTGGATATTCTGGGAACGATTTGGAGTAAGAAATTGAGGAACTCAAATTATTATTGAGAAAGTTGGGCGAGTTGAGTTGATTGATGGATTGCCTGTAGTAGTCACTACTTCCAAAGTTTACAGAGGCAGAAAAAGTAGAATTAGGACTTGACTTGGGGTCTTTGGAATGCGACCATCGCACGTTAAAAACTGTTGATTTAGAGTATTCTGGTAAGCCGCGGGATTCATTGATCAAGTTTTCATAGCGAAAACTAAAATTACCTCTGTATTTATAACGAACATTATACTGGGAGTCTCCACGAAAACCATAACTACCATTCGTGTAATAATCAGCAATTAAGGAAAGATCAAAAAAATCCGATAGAGCAAAATAATAACCACCATTTTGTATGTAATACCCTCTGAGGTTACTTTCTCCAATTGAGGGTATGATAAAACCAGACTCTTTTGTCTGGGAGGATGGAAAATAGGCAAAAGGAAGTCCTACAGGTGTAGGAACATCTGCAATAAACATATTGGTAAAACTGGTAATAATCTTCCCTCCTGGAATAATTTTTCCTCTCCTTACTTTGAAGTAATAATCTATCCCTTCTTCTTCACTACCTAGAAGTTTTCCGGCTGTACTGACGCGGGCATCCTTTATATAATAGACAGAATCATTTTGTTTTTTGGTGAGTGCAGCAAAAATATCCATCCCATTTTGACCCGATTTTGAATTCCAAATCAGTGCTTTTTGAGTATCAAAATTAAATCGAATAGAATCGGGATTAACTTCGTTATTTGCTTGTTTAAAATAGGGGTATTGGACCAGCACAGAATCTAATTCTATTCTACCAGCATTGACCTCATTCTTCTCGTAATCCAAAATAATTATCCCCGCACGAAGTTCTATGTCTTGATAGTATAGCTCTGCTTCGTTGTAGAGAATCAATTTGTTTTCTTTGCGATTGATACGAACACAATCTTTGGCTGTATATTTAACTTTCGCCAACAAGAGGGGTTTTTTAGGCGGGGTTTTGAGACTGTCAAGCAATACTTTTTGAGAGGTATTATCCTCTAATTCTTGTCCAAAGGAAAAAAGAGTTCCAATGAAAAAGAGTATAGAAGCAATAAGATAAAACTTTGTTTGCAAAGCGATAAACCCTAAATTTGTTGTGTTCGGTTTAAACGACCAAAATTAATGATATTTTTAAGGATGTATCAACAATTTCTATCATATTCTCTTCACTTTAAAATACGTAGAAAGCGATATTTGTTTTATTTCCTTTTTATTTTGTTTATTAGTCCGAATGCTTTTCTTTCTGCTCAAGAGAAACCATTTGTTGTAGTCTTGGATGCAGGTCATGGCGGGCATGATTCTGGAAATAGGGGAAATGGATATTTTGAAAAGAAAATAGCCCTTACAATAGCGTTAAAGATTGGTAAACAGTTGGAGAACAACAAAGATTTTAAGGTGATATACACCCGAAAGTCAGATGTATTTGTTGATTTGATAGAGCGAGCAAATATTGCCAATAGATCAGATGCTGACTTGTTTATATCCATTCACTGCGATGCTTTTTCTTCTTCAAGGGCCTTTGGAGCTGGAACTTTTGTTCTTGGACTACATGAAAATGAACGAAACTTTAAAGTTGCACAAAAGGAAAATTCAGTAATCTTTTTGGAAAAGGATTACGAAAAAAACTACGATGGGTTTGATCCTAATGATCCGGAGTCTGTTATCAGTCTTATCTTGATGCAAGAGACTTATCTCGATCAAAGTATAGTTGCGGCAAGTAGCATTCAGCAAAGTTTTGTCAAAAATCTAAACCGCAAGGACAGGACTGTAAAGCAAGCTGGGTTTATTGTTTTAAAATATACTTATATGCCAAGTGTACTTATAGAAACAGGATTTTTAACAAACGCATCCGAAGGGGCTTTTTTGAATTCTGCTAAGGGACAAAACAATATGGCTGATGCGATAGCTAGAGCAATAATAAACTATAAAAAACAACGAGACGCAAGTTTTCAAACAAATGTAGTTACTGCAGAGGCCTCGAATAGTCAATCTTATTCAGATACAGGATCCAGTATTGTATTCAAAGTTCAAATAGCTGCAAGTAAAAAGAAATTAGAACCAGTTTCTTATAATTTTAAGGGGTTAACCTCCATAAGTCTTGAAAAATCGGGAAAATTGTATCGGTATTATTACCAAAAAAGTAGCTCATACGATTCTGCGAAAAGGTATGTTAAAGAAGCTCAAAACAAGGGTTTTAAAAATGCTTTTCTAGTAGCCTTTGATGGAGAAAATAAAATAACGATAGAAGAGGCACTGAAACGTTTAAAATGATGCTGTTCAAGAAAATATTTCTAAATTTGTGAAGCATTCTAAAGAACAATTATTTTGAATCTTTCACGCGAAGTTAAAACAGCCATTCTTATCCTAGGCTGTATCGTAATTTTTATTTTTGGTTTTAGTTATCTCAAGGGAAGCTCCCTTCTAAAACAAGAAAAAACTGTTCATGCCCTATATCAAGATGTAGAAGGTTTAGTTGTTGGTGCAAATGTCACTATAAGTGGTATGAATGTTGGAAAAGTCAAACAAATTGACTTCGATGAGAGCTATAAAAAAATTAAAGTAACTTTTAGTTTACGAGAAGATTTATCTTTTTCAGACCAGAGCGTAGCTCAGCTTTATGAAGCTGGACTTATAGGAGGAAAAGCAATTGCAATTCTTCCTCAATACGAAGAGGGTAACGTTATTCAATCAGGTGCTGTTTTACCCTCTGAGATTAAACCTGGATTGACAGAACTGGTCAATCAGCAAATTGCTCCATTACAAGATAAAATAGAAGGTTTGTTGACTTCAGCAGATTCTTTGTTTGCTGGCGTGAGCAACGTGATGAATTACGATACGCAAAATAACTTAAAAGCGACTTTAGAGAATTTTGCAAAAACAATTGAAAACATCAACACACTTACCTCAAGAGTCAATAGAATTGTAGACGCAAACGAAACAGAATTAAATAATACACTCAGTAATATATCGGAATTGAGTGGTAATTTGAATCAGCTGACGGATTCCTTGTCTCAAGCACCACTTAATACAACTCTCAAAAATTTTGAGGTTACTTCTGCTCAACTCAAAAAGATTATTGACCGTTTAGAGTCTGGAGCAGGTTCTGCAGGAAAACTATTGTATGAGGATGAACTTTATGATAATCTTCTGAAATCCACTAAGGCTTTGGAACTCTTGCTATCGGATTTGCAAGCACACCCCAAGCGCTATGTTCACTTTTCAATTTTTGGTAAGAAAGAAGAGTCTAACGAGAAAAATTAATTTTTATGGCTTATCTGCCAAACCTGCTATTTTCTGTACTTCTCATCGGTGGTGTTGGCATTTTTATAAGAAATATTAAAAGGATAAGACGTAACATTAATTTAGGAAATGAGATTCCTTTAGAAAAAAACTCAAATCTACGATGGAAAAAGATGCTCCTTGTTGCATTTGGACAATCTAAAATGCTAGATCGACCCGTGGTAGGGATTCTTCACTTAGTAGTTTATGTAGGATTTATTCTCATCAATATCGAGCTTCTTGAAATTATTCTGGATGGAATTACGGGTAGTCATCGTATTTTAGCTCCTTTTTTAGGAAGTTTCTATAATTTTTTGATTGCAGCTTTTGAGGTATTAGCTCTTTCGGTTCTTGTGGCAGTATTCTTCTTTTGGACGAGGAGAAACCTTTTAAAAATAAGGCGTTTTTTAAGCGATGAAATGAGTGGATGGCCAAAACAAGATGCAAACTATATCCTTTATTTTGAAGTCGTTCTGATGTTTTTGTTTCTTGCCATGAATGCAACGGATCAATTACTACAGCAAGGCGCCGTAAAAGGTTATGTGGAAGCGGGTAGTTTTCCAGTGTCTCAATTTTTAGTTCCTGTTTTTCGATCTTTTTCTTTGGATCTCCTTCAGGTGCTTGAACGATTTTTTTGGTGGACACATATTATTGGAATACTCCTTTTTTTAAACTACCTCTATTATTCAAAACACTTACATATCCTATTGGCTTTTCCAAATACTTTTTATTCCAGTTTGGCACCCCAGGGAAAGTTCTATGTGAATCCCCATATAAAAACTGAAATTGAGTTGATGTTAAACCCCTCTAGTGAAACAACAAGTACTGCTCCACCAGAAAAGTTTGGTGCTTCAGATGTTTTCGATTTGAATTGGGTACAACTTATGAATGCATACAGTTGCACTGAATGCGGTCGTTGTACCAGTGTATGTCCAGCACATCTTACTGGAAAAAAGCTTTCTCCTAGAGCGGTAATGATGAAAACCAGAGATCGTTTGGAAGAAGTGGGAAAAAATTTAAATAAAAACAAAGGGCAATTTATTTCTGACGGTAAACAGTTGCTTAATGATTATATTAGCACAGAAGAGCTATGGGCGTGTACAAGTTGCAACGCTTGTGTAGATGAATGTCCAATAGAAATAAACCCTTTATCCATTATCATGGACATGAGACAATATTTAGTTCTGGAACAATCTGCAGCTCCCACGGAACTGAACTCTATGTTGTCTAATATTGAAAACAATGGGGCTCCATGGCCTTTTAGTAACCAAGATCGTTTGCAATGGGCAAATGAAGTATAATTAAAATCAAAAAAAATGCATCGAGAAGAAGCAGAAAGTTATTTACACAAAAAAGTTGAAAATGGGGAGTTGATCAGTCCTGTACTCCCAGAAGGGATAAAAAACTATTTAATTGACATCGACGGGACCATTTGCGATGATATACCCAACGAAGAACCAGAACGTATGGCAACAGCAAAGTTGTATCCAGATGCTTTGGAAACTCTAAATAAGTGGTACGATGAGGGACATTTAATTTGCTTCTTTACTTCCCGAGTCGAATCGCATAGAAAGGTGACTGAGAATTGGTTGAGGGACAATGGCTTTAAATACCACAGTCTCTTAATGGGGAAACCTCGTGGTGGAAATTACCATTGGATTGACAATCACTTGGTGAAAGCAACACGATACAATGGAAAATTTACGGATTTGATCGAAAAAGAAGTAACTATAGAGGTTTTTGACGACGGTCAATCGCAATCTTAGGTAATGGATATAAAGGTTCCTACTTTAGCAGAGTTAGCATCAGAGCAGCAACAAGCTGAAATTGTTTTTTGGGTAGGTTGCGCGGGAAGTTTTGATGATAGGGCAAAAAAAATAACAAAGTCTTTTGTTAAAATATTACATCAGGCGGGTGTTCATTTTGCTGTTCTAGGAGCGGAAGAAAGTTGTACAGGCGATCCGGCAAAGCGTGCTGGAAATGAGTTTTTATTTCAAATGCAAGCTCTTCAAAACATTAAAACCTTGGATCATTATGGAGTTAAAAAGCTCGTAACTACCTGTCCTCATTGTTTCAATACTCTTAAAAATGAATATCCTGAACTTGGAGGTCATTATACGGTGCTTCACCATACACAGCTATTAAAGGAATTGATGAAGGAAGAAAGGCTAACGGTGAAAGGTGGAACATTTAAAGGAAAACGAATCACATATCACGATCCGTGCTATTTGGGAAGAGCAAATCAGATTTATGAAGCTCCACGCGAGTTGATACAAAAACTAGATGCAGAGTTAGTTGAAATGAAATCCTGTAAGTCCAAAGGATTGTGTTGTGGGGCAGGAGGAGCCCAAATGTTTAAAGAAGCGGAGCCAGGCAAGAAGGAGATCAATGTTGAACGAACAGAACAGGCACTAGAAACAGAGAGCGAAATTATTGCTGCAGCCTGTCCTTTTTGCAATACTATGCTGACTGACGGTGTCAAAAACAAAGAAAAAGAAAACAAAATCAAAGTAATGGACCTTGCTGAAATGATAGCAAGTGCAAATGATTTATAAACTATGTACATTCCATTTGATCAAATGCCTGATGAAGCTCGGGTATGGATTTATCCCTCAAATCGACCTTTTTCTGAATCAGAGATACCTCTATTAAAAGATTTAGTTGAACAGTTTTTAACTCAGTGGACAGCCCACAACCAAGCTCTTGAGGCCTCTTATGACTTACCTTATAATAGGTTTATTATTCTCGCTGTAAATCAGAAGAATGTACAGGCAAGTGGTTGTTCCATTGATGCCTCTGTTCGTTTCATTCAACAATTGGAAAGTCAGTTTGGACTTGTCCTACTGGATAAAATGAATGTTACCTTTAAACAGGGTGAATTTTTGGCACACAAGCCTCTTGATGAATTTGTAAAAATGGCTAAAGCCAAATCCGTGTCTGGTGCTACAGTAGTATTTAATAATCTAGTAGATAACGTTGCTGATTATAAACAATTTTGGGAAGTTCCAGCACAAGACAGTTGGCATCAGCGTTTTATAAAATAATTTTATGTTTAAGTTTATGAATTTTAGAATCATTATTTTCTGTTTTAGCCTTTTTAGTTGCTTGGTTCTTCATTCACAAAGCCCAGATCCTTTATTGGATAATGAAAATCACATTCAACAACAACAATGGGTAGATAGTTTATATCAAGGAATGACCCTAGAGGAAAAAGTTGGACAACTTTTTATGCCTATGGTTTTTACTGAAAGAGATAGTTCACACTACCACCAAACCTTAAATCTCATAAAACAACACAAACTAGGAGGATTGGTCTTTTCTTTAGGAGGTCCCGTAGAACAATCAGAATGGCTCAATAGCTTTCAAAAGGTCTCTAAAATACCACTTTTAATTGCTATGGATGCAGAATGGGGTGTTGCGATGCGTTTGGATTCTGTTCAGCCTTTTCCCTGGCCTATGACATTGGGAGCAATTAAGGATACTACACTTTTGAGATCGATTGGTAGAGAAATGGGTAAACAAGAAAAACGCTTGGGGATTCATTATAGTTTTAGCCCTGTACTCGATATCAACACCAATCCTAAAAACCCGATAATTGGAAACCGTTCTTATGGAGCTTCGGCAGATCGAGTTATAAGGCAGGCCATGGCGGTGATGAAAGGGCATCACCAAGCAGGAATTTTAACTTCAGGAAAACATTTTCCAGGACATGGCGATACCGCGCAAGATTCACATAAAACACTACCTACTGTTTCCTTCTCTGCAGACCGAATCCGAAAGGTTGAGTTAGAACCCTATAGACAACTTATAAATAATGGACTTTCCTCTGTTATGGTGGCACATCTCAACGTACCTAGTTTAACAGAAGAAGGACTACCAACCTCTTTGTCAAGCGAGGTCATTCAAAAGTTGTTAAAAAAAGAGCTTGGATTTAAAGGTCTAGTAGTTACTGACGCTTTAAACATGAAAGGAGTTTCGGAATACGATAAAGTTCAAAATATTGATTTATCCGCCTTTTTAGCAGGTCATGATTTACTTTTAATTTCCAATGATATACCAAAAGGAATTGAAGCAATTGTAACGGCTTATAAAAAAGGAAAGGTTACAGAAGAGCGTTTATCGCTTTCCGTAAAGAAAATATTGAAAGCGAAGTATAAAGTAGGATTACACAGTTATCAAGCAGTTGATACCACTCATCTGAGAGAAGATTTAAATACTGTAACCGCAAAAAAACTGTATTCTGACGCAATGGGAAAGGCATTGACCTTACTTAAAAACGATAAAAATCTCCTTCCACTTAAAGGTAATGCTAAAATAGGCCATATTGCCTTGGGAGATGATTCCAGCAGTGACTTTACAAAGCAACTTGAGAAATACAGTTATGTACTGCAAATAGAAGGAATTACTGCAGCTAATGTTATAGAAAAAACCCAGGCAATGGACACGCTCATTGTGAGCTTTCACAGGTCCAATGAAAATCCTTGGAAGGCATCAGACTTTTCAAACGAGCAAGTAGAAATCATTTCAAAACTCGCTGCAACCAAGACGTTGATAGTCGATGTTTTCGTAAAGCCCTATGCGCTTGCTGCTTTAGAAGGAATACAAGGTATTGATGCTTTGTTGCTAAGTTATCAAAACAGCTTAATCTCACAGCAACTTAGCGCGGATGCTCTTTTTGGAGCACAACCCATAACCGGAAGATTGCCTGTTGATGTTTCGCGTTCCTTTCAAGAAGGAGCCGGTTTGGATTTATCCAAGCAATATCGTTTAGGATACGCAAGTCCAGAGGCAGTAGGTTTTAATAAAGAGCAATTATCTAAGATAGATGGATTAGCAAATGTTGCTATTGACTCCATGATGACACCTGGTATGCGTGTGCTTGTAGCTCGAAAGGGTAAAATGGTCTACGACAAAAGCTTTGGATACCACACATATAAAAAAAAAAGAAAGGTAAAAGAAGGGGATTTATATGATTTAGCTTCTTTGACTAAAATTCTGGCTACTTTACCTTTAGTAATGAAAGCCGTTGCAGAGGGAAAGCTTAGCCTAGATACTACGGTGGCGGAGCTTTTACCCGACTGGAAACAATCCAATAAAGCAAGTATAACTTTAAAGCAGATGCTTTCACATCAAGCATTTCTCTATCCTTGGATTCCTTTTTACAAAGAGACATTAAACAGTAAGGGATTTCCTAAAAAGACAATGTATCAATCAAAACCCTCAGAACGCTATAATTTGATGGTTACCCCCAAACTTTACTTGAAATCTGATTTTGAGGAAGAAATGTACAAGCAAATAAAGGAAAGTGTTTTGATTGATCCACCAACCTCAAGATATTCAGACTTGCCCTACTATCTTCTAAAAAAATATTTTGAAACCGAAAGTGGAAAAACTTATGCTCAATTAGTGCATGAAGAAGTATTTGAACCTTTGAATTTGAAACGTATCACGTATCTTCCACTGACAGCTTTTTCAAAAGAAGAAATTGTACCTTCAGAAGAGGATACCTACTTTAGGCATCAAACACTTCATGGAAGTGTTCACGATATGGGAGCCGCAATGCAAGAGGGAATCGGAGGGCATGCAGGTTTGTTTGGAGACACTTATGATGTAGCTGCTCTTATGATGATGTATTTACAAGAAGGTGAATACAATGGTGTATCGTTATTTAAAAATGATGTGGTAAGTATGTTCAATCAGAGATACTACGATGATCTTGGAAATCGAAGAGGGGTAGGTTTTGACAAGCCTCAATTGGAAGGAAAGCATCAATCTACTTGTGGTTGTGTTTCAGAAAAGAGCTTTGGACATTCGGGTTATACCGGAACCTACACCTGGGCAGACCCAGAAGAAGAAATAATTATCGTTATTTTAGCAAACAGAACCTATCCTAATGACGATTTTACGTTTAGTAGGAATAATATCCGTACTCGTATCCAAGAATTGGTTTACAAGGCATTAATCATATAAAGAACAAAACTTAGAGTGAATATTGCAATAGTTTGTTATCCCACCTTCGGGGGGAGTGGAGTTGTTGCCACAGAATTGGGTCTTGCCTTATCAAAAAGAGGACATAAGATCCATTTTATAACATACAACCTTCCTGTACGGTTAGAAACCTTGAAATATCCAAACATCTATTACCATGAGGTTAATGTGCCGGATTATCCCTTATTCAAGTATCAGCCCTATGAGTTGGCACTTTCCAGTAGGCTTGTTGATGTAGTTAAATCACACTCTATTGACATTCTCCATGTGCACTATGCAATACCACACGCTTATGCAGCTTATATGGCAAAGCAAATGCTAAAAGATATTGGTATCCAAATACCAATTGTCACAACATTACACGGAACAGATATTACTCTGGTAGGTAGCCATCCTTTCTATCGACCAGCGGTAACTTTCAGTATCAATCATTCCGATCGAGTGACAGCAGTATCCGAGAGCCTAAAGCAAGACACTTTACGACTTTTTGAGCTCCAAAAGAGAATAGAAGTGATTCCTAATTTTATTGATATAGAAGCAATTAAATCAAAGGGTAAACCTTGTGAACGCTCTTTATTGGCAGAAAAAGAAGAAAAAATTATTACCCACATTAGTAATTTTAGACCACTGAAAAGAGTGATGGATGTAATCGCCATTTTTGAAGGGATTTTACCTAGGGTAAAATCAAAATTGATGATGGTAGGGGAAGGTCCAGAAAAACAAAATGCAGTTGAATACATCCACTCAAAAGGCTTGCAGAAGCATGTTTTGTTTTTAGGAAATAGTAACGAGATCGATAAAATATTATGTTTTTCAGATCTGTTTCTTTTGCCCTCTGAAAAGGAAAGTTTTGGACTTTCAGCTCTTGAGGCTATGGCTCATGGAGTTCCTGTGATTTCTTCAAATGCAGGAGGTCTTCCAGAAGTAAATCTTCATGGAGAAACAGGCTACTTGTCTGAAGTTGGATCTACAGAGGATATGATCAAAAATAGCCTTTTGTTATTGCAAGACCAAGAACTACACGAAACCTTCAAAAAGCAAGCTAAAATTCATTCTGAACGATTTAATTTGGACAAAATAGTTCATCAATACGAGCAAGTCTACTCCGATGTTCTTGCTTCAATACAATATTAAATCCCTGTTTATTTAGGGTGGTAAATGGTTTTTGCTTCAGAATACACCGTTTTTTTATCTAAGCTCATTTTTTTAGTTTTAAACTGAGCGTACAGTTCCATTTGGTCATTAAAATGAAGAGAATCAGGATGATCAGAGCTTCCATAAGAAATCACAGATTCGATTTTTACCCCTTCGGGTGTAAATTGAACCAATTCGATATATGATTCTCCACTTACCACTTTTACTTTACCTTCTTTATAAGGTTTTGATGCCATTGCAGTGATTACATCGGGTAATCCGAAAATAGGTATTTCTTTTTCTCCTCGAACTAACTTTTGATAACTTCCAAGAGAGACATCGAGGGTGTTAAAATACTTAAGAAGGTATTTTTTTGTTTTTTTTAATGCTTCAATAAGGAGTGCAGGAGGGAAAATTTTTGGTTCAGGCAAGGTGTTGTAAAAAGGACGTAATTCGTTATAAAATACAGCAAACACTCCGGCTCCAATCGAATTGGGTTCTGCTTTGCGGTCCCACTTTTGGAGTTGTTCAATAAGACTTGCAACCTCGGGATAATTCCCTGAATCAAGACGATCGAGATAATTGATGTTCATCCAATTGAAATGATAGGGCTTTGGATACTGATGGTCGTATTTTATTCTTTTAAAATCTTGATAGTCTAATTTATCAAACTGATCTATGAGCGTTTTAAGTCTTGTAGACCGATTGTTATCATATTTCTCAAAACCCATGTTTTGATTATAGTTTTCTGCTTTGGGGTTGTCTTCTTCTGCAGACGACCTGAAGGGGGAGTGGTTGGCATTGTAAACATAACCAGATTTAGGTTGAACGACTTGTGGAAGTTCTTCAATTTCATAATAATCTGTCCATAACGTTTTTTTAGTATTTCCTGGAACAACATCACTCCAATTATATCCTTCTGCGCGTTTTGGTATAAGACCGTTTGAAATGTAAAAGATGGTGTCGTTTTTATCCGCATAACCAATGTTGTATCCTGGTAGGGCTTTCATTTGAAGTGCTTTGTAAAAAGAGCTAAAATCATGAGCTTTGTTCATGCGCCACCATTGTTCTAAAGCGCGTATTTCAAAGATTGCTCCTGTGCGTATGGCATAAAAGCCAGATTTATTTTTAAGTGTTGGTCCATAAATACTTTCGTAGTATTTCTTCTTTATTGAAAGGGGTATTCCAAATAGCTTAAATGTTAATCGAGCCTCTTTCTGTTCTAAGTTATAATACTCATTGTCAACTTTATATTGTAGTTTCTTTTTAGGATGCATTTCTAAAGCAAAAACATCTGTTTTATCGGGTTGGTTCACGGTATGACTCCATGCTAGGTTTTCGTTGGCACCAATTAAAATATTTGGACTACCCGCAAATAAAGCTCCTAAAATATTTGTGCCCTCTTCACTGCACAAATGTGCTTCGTACCAAGACACAGGTCCGTCTAGTGGTTGATGGGTGTTGATCGCTAGATAAGTATTTCCGTCCTTTGTTTTGCTGCTGTTAAAGGCAAAGGTGTTTGAACCTCTGTGCTGTTCTTCTTTTTGAAATTGAAATTCCAACTGATTGTTTACAATCCGTGAAACCCATTGATCTCCTTTTGAGGAAATGAAAAGCTGAAGTTGTGCATAGCGCATCATCTTTTTTTCATCTACAGGGAAAAGTTCAGGAACTAAAACCTCTTCAGGATGCAAGTTTGCATAACGGTTCAACCCCTCGGCATAAGCACGAATAATTTTTTTGTATTCAGGGCTTATTGCTGTGTTGTATTTTTGATCAAACAGGGTTTCAGATCCAATGAATTGTGCGATAAAATCTGCTCCCAAACCCTGATTTCCTAAATGTTTAGAAAGAAGATTATTACCTGCAAGATACCCCAACTGTATGGTTTTGAAATCATCTTCTGCATGAGCCCATGCAAGCCCATATGCCACTTCAGCATCAGTTTTTGCAAAAATATGAGGTATTCCGAAACGGTCTCTGACAATTTCTATGTTTTCTGGTTGGATTTGTGCAATTCCAAAATATAGGGGCAAAATTACTAAGAGTAATACTGTAGCTTTTTGCATCAATTTTTTGTTTCAATATATTGTTTTTAAATCAAAATGATTTGAGCTTTAAGAAAAATCTCTATCTTGAACTAAATCTTTTAAAAAAATGAAAAAAACAATAATTCAGTTAGTATGTTTCCTTTTTTTCTTGCCTATAATGGCTCAGGAACCTTTATTTAATGGACAAAACCTTGAGGGATGGAATATTCATGGAACAGAATTATGGTATGTTGAAAATGGATTGTTGGTTTGTGAAAGTGGACCTGACAAGGCTTATGGATATCTATCTACTACAAAATATTATGATGATTTTGAACTTTCCTTAGAGTTTAAGCAAGAAGCAAATGGGAACAGTGGGGTTTTTATTCGATCTACTGTTGAAGGTACGAAGGTGAGTGGTTGGCAAGTAGAAGTTGCCCCGCCAGGTAGCAGTACAGGAGGCGTTTATGAGTCTTATGGAAGAGGTTGGTTGATTAAGCCTGAACCAGAAAAAGACAATGCCTTAAAAATGGGAGAATGGAATAAAATGCGTATTCGTGTAGTTGGCGATCAGATTGAAAGTTGGCTCAATGGTACTCCGATGATTTCTTTAAAAGATGAAAAGATTGGTGAAGGGAAAGGAGCTATAGCCTTGCAAATTCACGATGGTGGTGGAATCAAAGTACGTTGGAGAAATCTCATTGTAACTCCTCTATAGAAGTTGGTCGATAGCTTCTGCTAAAGCAAAATCTTTTTGGGATATCCCTTTTACATCCAGGGTATATAGTTTTACCTGTACTGTATTGTATTTGCTTATAAGAATCGGGTGGTGATTCTGTTCTTCAGAAAGCACTGCTATTTGGTTTAAAAAAGCTATAGCTTGATTAAAATCATTAAAATAAAAGGTTCTGACAAGTTTTTGCTTTTCTATATACCACTCGGGAAGGCCTTTTAAATTTTTATTTATTTGTTCCTTCGTTAGTGTATCCATATTATTTAATTGTGTAGTACATTTTTTTAAATAATTAGTCTCCAACACAGGCTCCTTCTGTAAAACTCAAGACTCCATTTGAGGTTGCTACACAGTCATTTGAATAGGTTTCACCATCACAACCACACACAGGAGCATACAATTGATAACAGACAGCGTTTTCATCAATTTTTGATTCATCAACACAAAGGTCTTCTTCAACCTCTTCTTTTTCAGTACAGAAGTTAAAAAGCAATAAACAAATTAATAAAATCATACTGTTTTTTGGTTTCATGATATTTGATATTTAGGGGGTTAGCTCAACTTTTTCATTGCATCAACAAAGCGATCAATCTCATCCAAAGTGGTAAAAACATTTGGAGAGATTCTACATCCTTTTACATTGGCATAATCTATGGCCACTGTAAAGATTCCAAATTCATTGTATAATCTTTTGGCTAGGGCAGCAGGTTTGATATTTTGCAAGCCTACATTTCCTATTCCACAGCTTCTCCAGTCATCGTCTGGGGTGTTAATTACAATATTTGGAACTTCACGAAGTGCGTTTTGCCACCTTGTTTTTAGCATTCGAAGTCGTGCTTCTTTCTTTTGAATCCCCATCCAGTTCAGGTAATCAATTGCATCGAGTATGGTTAAATCTGTAGCACAAGGATGTGTTCCAGTATGACTTAATCTTCTGATTTTGCTGGGGTCTTTTTCATGGTCTGCTAAGAGTGGCCAGATTTTGGGTATGTGCTTAGAGCGTACATACAAAAGTCCCGCCCCCAAGGGGGTTGCAAGCCATTTGTGAAGGCTTGAGCCGTAATAATCACAATTCAAGTCCTCGATTTTAAAATCAAAGTGACCGATACAATGCGCTCCGTCAACCAATACTTCTACTCCATAGCTATGCGCCATTTCACAGATTTTTTTAACAGGAAGGATATGACCCGTGATGTTGATCATGTGACTGATCATGATCAATTTAGTTTTTGGTGTTATCTCATTTTCATACAATTGAACAATTTCCTCATCGTTTTTTGGATGATTGGGGACGGAGACTTTTTTTAAACTAACAGCGTGTCTTTTTTCGACTTGTTCAAACATCACTTGCATTGCGCCATAATCTTGTACAGCATAAATTGCTTCGTCCCCTTTTTTCCAGGGAAACCCGCTTATCACAAGGTCTAAGGATTCCGTTGTATTTCTAGTGATTACAAGGCTTTCGGCAGGACATCCTACAGTTTCAGCTAAAATACCTGTGATTCGGTCTTTATCCTTAAACCGATGTTCTCGCATGTAGTACGATCCTTCTAAATTGACTCTTTTTAAATGCTTAATTTGATGCTCTAGTGTGGGTTTAGGAATAATGTTGTAGTAACCGCTTTCTAAATTTATAAAGTCAGGATGCAAGTCGTATTGACTTCGAATCAATTCCCAAAATTCTTCTTCTGTATCCCATTGGAGTTCATTCAATTCCCTGTTTAAGCTTGAGGTGGTATGAAACAGTTCACCACTAAAAGGAAGTACTCCCAAGACTCCCAGATTTTTTATAAAGTCTCTTTTCTTCATAGTTGTAAAGTACTAAAAATTTATCAAAACTTCTATTGTATGAACTGGATGGGAGGGAGGCTATTTCCCAATACAGAACTGACTGAAAATAGTGCCAAGCACATCATGATCGTGATCGATAGCACCCGTAATGGAACCTATGTGATCAATAGCTTCCTTAAGTTCGATACTCAAAAGATCTCCGGAAATATTATTTGAAAGACCTGATTGTAGGTCTTCAATAGCTTTTAATGCCTTTTTTAGCGCAAAAAAATGTCTGCTATTATGAATAACCAAACTGGAATCATTCTTCATTTGCTGTACAACAGCAACTAGTTTTTTTTGCAGCTCGTTGAGGTTGATTTTATTTTGTGTGGAGATACCTAACGCGTTTTCAATTTGCAAAGGTTTTAATGAATTAACAATCTTTTTAGAGAGCTCAGTTGCCATTTGATTGTTGGTTAGGTCGATTTTATTTTCAATTAGCAAGATACTAAGTCCCTCATGTTGGAGTTCATTGATTTCCTCAGCAGTAGCCTCTGGATCTGCTTCTTTCTCGTATAGATAGACAAGAATTGCAGCCTGACCTACTTTTTCTCTTGTTTTTTTGATTCCTATCGCTTCAACTACGTCCTGTGTTTCTCTAAGCCCGGCGGTGTCGATAAACCGAAAAAGGATTCCTTCGATTACTAAAGTATCTTCAATACTGTCTCTTGTCGTTCCTGGAATAGTAGACACAATGGCTTTTTCTTCATTTAAAAGGGCATTTAAAAGTGAAGATTTACCCACATTGGGTTTCCCAGCAATAGCAACCGGTACTCCATTTTTGATGGCATTACCATAGGCAAAGGAATCTTTTAATTCAGTAATATCTCTATGCAGTTTATTCAAAAGGGTTTGAAGTTGAGTCAGATTTGCAAATTCAACATCTTCTTCGCCAAAGTCCAACTCCAATTCAATAAGTGCTTTGAATTGAATCAACTCTTGCCTTAAAACTTCCATTTTTTGTGAAAATCCACCTCGCATTTGCTGAAGTGCTAGTTGATGAGCAGATTGACTTTCAGAGGCTATAAGATCTGCTACAGCTTCTGCTTGACTCAAATCCATTTTTTTATTTAAATACGCTCTTAAAGTAAACTCACCTGGCTGGGCGGGTAGAACATCAACTTCCAAATAGGAAGCAATGATTTTTTGAAGAATATAATTAGAACCGTGACAATAAAGTTCAACAACATCCTCCCCTGTGTAGGAGTGAGGTCCCTCAAATTTTGTAATCAGCAGTTCATCTATAAAAACTTTATCTGCAACAAAATTTCCAAGGTGGGTTCTGTTGGCTTTTAATTGGGACCACGATTTTTTTGATTTTGATAGAAAAAATAAGGCAGTTTTTTCAAAAGCCTGTGGACCAGAAACACGAATAACACCAATAGCGCCACTGCCTTGTGGTGTTGCTAATGCTACAATGGTGCCTTCTGTAAGCATGTACTAGATTTTTTTTGTGTAAGTAGCTCTTCTTTTATGGAGTCTGTGTTCGTAATTTTTCCATAATTTTTGAATGGCTGTATTTTCTTCTAGTTCAGGGTTGGTTTCTACTGTAGTTATTTTTTGTTTATTGAAAAGTTTTTGCATTTCATTAAAAATGATTGCAGTAATGCCTTTGTTTTGAAATTCTGGATGAACTCCTATAAGGTAAAAAGAAGCACGATTGTTAAAATACATTGCTTTTAAAAGATGAATAGCATTAAAAATAGTGAGTTTACCATTCATTTTTTTCAAGGCCTTTTCAAAGGAAGGCATGGTAATCGAAAAGCAAATTAATTTCCCATTTTGATCAATGATACACTTGATGTAGTCTGGATTGACAAATTTCAAGAAGCGTTTTTTATAATTTTCAATTTGATAGGGTTGAATAGGTACAAAGGTTTGGAGTTGATTATACGTTTGATCTAGTAACTCAAACATTTGATCTACATAGGGTAGTATTTCGCTTCTTTTCCTAAAGTTCAACAAGGTTAAATTGTAGCGGTCCATAACCAATTTGGAAAAGCGTTTTACTTTTTCTGGAGAAGATTCAAAATCATCGATTTTTATTTCATACTCCACCCATTTTGCTGAAATTTCATAGCCTAGTTTCTCCAAATGTTTGGAGTAATAGGGAGCATTATAGAGGGTAATCATAGTATTGTTCTCCTCAAACCCCTCAAGAAGTAGTCCCGCTTTGTCAAGGTTTGAGAATCCTACTGGGCCTTCAATGCTTTCTAGTTTATTTTTTTTTCCCAAGGCCACTACTTGGTCTAATAATAGTTGACTCACATTTATGTCGTCAATTACATCAAACCAACCAAAGCGAACTTTACTTTTTTTGACCTCCTTTACTTCTATCCAATTGATGATAGCAGCAATACGTCCTACTATTTCTCCCTCCTTATATGCAAGGTAAAAATGAGCTGTGGCATTTTGATACACTGGATTGCGTTTGGAGTCTAGGGTCTCTAGTTCATCCTTTATCAAAGGGGGAACCCAATTGGGATTGTCTTTGTATAGCTTGAATGGAAATTTTACAAAGTCAAGAAATTCCTTTGATGTATTAATTTCTTTAATTAAAATGTCCCTCATTTTAGTTGCGTTTGGCTTTACGGTTTCTTTTTCGTTCAGTTTGGGAATTTTGTTTAAGAGTTTTTTTCAACTTTTTTTCTTCCGCTTTTAATGATTTTCGCTCCACTTCCTCTGCAGAGACATACTCTTTGTGAAAATCTAGTCGGTAGGAGAGACCAATATTAGCCAAAAGTAAGCTCGGTGTGTTTTTTGAAGAAGCTCCAATGGTAGCTTCTATTTGAATGTTGTCAGAGTATAGATATGCAGCTCCAAATCGATAGAGTATATCTTGAAATAAATCGCTTTTAATGCCTTGGTTTTCGATATAGACCGACCAATAAGGATTAAGTGTGTGTGTTAAAGTAAGTAGGTAACTCATTTCTGGGTAATCAGAAAGATAACGGTCATAATTGAAATTGGTTACAAATACCCACGTACCTAAAAAATGAGATTGTGTAGCTAATGTTCCTCTTAAATGAAAGTCAGGTTCTTGATCAGGTGGAATGCCAAGATTTTGAAAAAGAAGCGGACGATAGATTCCTCCAAAAACGTTGTTGTAAGGAAAGGGACTGTTTTTTTGATTGTAATTTGCTCCTAAAGTCAAAGAAACTGCTGGGACTAGTTCACGCAGTTTAAAACCATTGTTTGCTTTCCAGCTGTACACATTTATGTCCCTTTCTTTCTTGAAAGGGTCATAGAAGAGAAATTTTAATCCAGCAAAGTTTTCCATAAAACCTCTTTTGGGAGTAATTTGAGGTATTGATGAAATTTTAGAATTCAAATTACCGTTCAGGTACATGCTGTTTAAAGTTAATTCTAAACGTTCTGATAAAAATCCCCATCGAACACTTAAAAATCCAAACATTCCATTGAAGGTAGAGTTGTTATAACCACTATGTGAATAATTTCGAAAAGCAAAGCCAGTTTCTGCTTGTACAACATTTTTACCTACCGCAAATGCACCGATAGATGCACCAGGTCTATTCGAGTTTATTTGATCCGTGTATTGTGCATTAACGGTTAGTGTGCCTATAAATAGTATACAGAGAAGCCTCTTTGAGATCATGCTGCAAATATAAGGTAAGATTGTAGGATTTTTTATTAACTCGCAATGTTAATGAAATATAAAAATGCTTTGTTTCCTGATGAAATGGTTACATTTGACCTTAAATAAAACACATTGGGCGTACTTTTTAAGTTTTTGTTGTTTTTTCTGGGTGCTATTTATTTACTCAGATTACTCTCACCTTTTCTTTTTAGAATACTGTTTTCTAGTTTAGCTAAAAAAGCAAGTCAAAACCATACACCACCACAAGCTCAAAAAAGTCCACCAAAGAAAAAGAATGTTTCTGATTCTATAGGTGAATACATTGATTATGAAGAAGTGGAATAGTTCCTTTTTCCGTTCTTTATTTTTTCCTCATGCAATAATCATCATTGGTTTTGCAGTGAGTGCTCTTATGTTTTATTATCCTTTGATTTCTGGTAAAACTCTAATACAGTCTGACATTAGACAGTATGAAGGGATGTCAAGACAGCTCAAGGAATACAGAAAGACTACTGGTGATGAAACCTATTGGATTGACAATGCTTTTGGAGGGATGCCAACCTATCAACTGGGAGCCGAATATCCTGCTGATTTTTTAAGTCCAATTTATTCCTTTGTAAGAATCTTACCCCGTCCGGCTCATATACTTTTTTTGTATTTGTTGGGAGGTTACTTGCTGCTTCTATTAATTAAAATACCTTGGCCAGCTGCATTATTTGGAGCAGTCGGATTTGGTTTTTCAACTTATTTATTAATTATATTGCAGGTAGGGCACAATACGAAAGCACTGGCTATTAGTTTTTTCCCATTTGTGCTTTCTGGTATGATCCTTTTATTCCGGAGAAAATGGTTTTGGGGTTTTTTACTAAGTAGTATCGCTCTAGGAATGCAAATACGCGCCAATCACTATCAAATGACCTATTACCTTTTGATGTTGATGGGGGTTTTTGTACTGGTTTATGCCTATGATGCTCTAAAGAAAAAACAATTGAAATTCTTTCTGCTATCAGTATTGGGATTAATTGGTTCTGGCATCATGGCATTAGGACTAAACACAACACCTTTACTAGCTACAGCAGAATATACTGAATTTAGTACTCGTGGGAAGAGCGATTTGCAATTCAATCCTGATGGAACCCCAAAGGAGCAAACAACGGGTCTAGATTATGATTACATTACAGAATACAGCTATGGTATTTTTGAAAGTTTGAATTTAATAGTACCAAGAATTCAGGGTGGGGGATCAAGTGAAAATTTAGGTACGGATCACGGTGTTTATGATTTTTTAATTGAAATGGGGGGTTCAGCAGAACAAGCTTTGGCATTTTCTGAAAATGTTCCTACCTATTGGGGTGAACAACCTATTTTGGAAGCACCTGCTTACATAGGAATATCCCTGTTTTTTTTCGCCATTCTAGGTTTTTTCTTGGTAAAAGGACCATTGAGGAATGCTCTGGCCCTTGGAATCCTTTTTTCTTTACTCCTCTCCTGGGGAAAAAACTTTAGTATACTGACTGATTTTTTTATCCAAAACTTCCCACTATACAATAAATTTAGAGCGGTCTCTTCCATACAAGTTGTATTGGAGCTTTGTATTCCCGTTTTGGCATCATTAGGAGTAAGTAAATTATTCTATGATCAAAAGGATAAAACACCTTTAAAAAAGTTTTTAAAGATTGCCTTGTTCCCAATGCTACTCTTAGCTGTTGTTTTTTTGTTTCAAGGAGTGCTAAGCTTTACAGGTCAAAACGATGACTATTTTAAGGAACTCTACGGAGCCGTATTTGTTTCTGAAATTGTAGCTGCACGCAAATCTATTTTTCAAGCAGACTTGATTCGCGCCATAGTGTATTGTATCATTTTGATAGGGGTGGTATATCTGTATTTGATTGCTAAATTAAAGAGAGAATTTGCAATTGGTTTATTGCTTATTGTTGTACTGTTTGATTTGATTGGGGTGTCGAATCGTTATATAGATCGCGAGTCGTTTGTTACGCCTAGACAGGCTCAAATTCCTTTTCAGCTCACTGCTGCAGACAGAAGTATTCTGCAAGACAGCAGTAGATATCGTGTGTTTGAAGTAGACTTAGGACTTACAGGAGCACGAACCTCCTACTTTCACAATGCCATAGGAGGTTACCATGGAGCAAAACCAAGACGATTTGAAGAATTATTTAAGACCTATACTGCCCAACAGAATGCGGGAATATTAGATTTTTTAAATGTCAAATACATTTTATACCGAGATCAAGAGGAGGGAAGCTTAAAACCCTTGCTAAACCCCAATGCCTTAGGTCCTGCATGGTTTGTCACAGATCTAAAAACCGTTGATAGCCCTGATGAGATGCTTCTTGCTATGAAAAACACAGATTTTAAAACAACAGCACTCCTGTTAAAAGATGACCTTTCAGAGACTTATAATAAAACATACGTGCACTCATCAGAAGCAGAAATTACATTGGTAGATTCAAAGCCTGATCATTTAACCTATAAAGTAAATACACCTAACCCAGCTTTCGTAGTTTTTTCTGAAATGTTTTACCCCAAAGGTTGGACAGCCAAAATTGACGGTGTTTCAGTACCCATTTATCACGTAAATTATGTTTTGAGAGGATTGTCTGTCTCAGCCCAGTCAAAAATCATAGAATTTGTTTTTGAACCTGAAGTGGTTCGTAGGGGTACCACTATTCGATGGATTACTTTTATTCTTTTTATTTTGGTTACAACAGTTTTAGGATACTTTCAGTATTTTAGGAAAACAGACTGAAACTATGGGTATCGTTGCCAAACAATCTATTTATAATGTGATAAGTATAGGCTTTGCTTTTATGATTGGGGCAGCCAATATGCTTTTTTTGTATCCTACTTTTCCTGGAAAAGAGTTTCAAGGATTGATAGTAGCGCTTTTGGCAAATTCAAACCTTATTCAGCCTTTTATCTCATTTGGTGTTCAACATACTTTGATAAAATATTTTAGTGACTCTAAAAGCAAAGAGGAACGCGATCGATTACTTTGGTTTTCACTGCTTTTACCTCTTTTTATACTGTTGATTTTACTACCGCTTTATCATTTTTTTAATAATGAAATTCTTCATTTTTTATCGAATGGCAATCAGGGTGTCGCGCGTTTCCCATTTCTCATCTTATCAATTGCAATTGCTACAGCCTATTTTGAGGTTTTCTTTAGCTGGTTACGTGTTCATTTAAAATCTGTTTTTGGAAATTTTTTAAAAGAAGTATATCCCAGGCTGCTCACATTTGTATTGCTCTTGGCCTATGCAATCAATTGGATTGATCTAGATCTTTTTATCGATTTGCTCATTGGTGGTTACTATTTGCGATTGATGATTGTGATGTTGTATTCTTTTTCTGTTTATTTTCCTAGTTTTCATTGGAAACTCCCAGTCTCATGGAAATCAATGTTGCACTACAGTTCTTTGATTTTCTTATCTGGAGCAGCAGCGAGTTTCATATTGGATATTGATAAATCAATGATTTTTTCTTTAACCACAGAAGCCAATGTTGCTTTTTATGCTGTAGCGCTTTACATAGCAGCTGTTATTGAGGCTCCTGGGCGGGCAATGTTTCAAATCACCAGTCCATTAGTGGCTAAAGCCTTGAATGAGAATGACAGCGCTCGTTTAGAACGACTTTTAAAGAAAAGCAGTATCAACCTGATGATCGTATCAACAGTCTTGTTTTTGTTAATTAACCTCAACTTAAATGATTTTTATCAGCTCATAAATCAAGAAGGCTATTCCTCAGCCATTGGAGTTGTTATTATTGTTTCTTTTGGTAAACTTTTTAGTATGTCCATGGGGTGTTTGAATAACATCATCAGTAATTCCAAATACTATTCCTATGTTTTTTGGTTTTCAGTGTCTTCTGCAGTTTTGGCAGTAATATTGAATTTTTATTTTATTCAGTCCTACGGAATAATTGGGGCTGCATTTGCAACCTTAGCTGTACTTCTTTTCATCAATACTTCAAAAATAATACTGGTACACTACTTGTTTAAAATACATCCGTATTCTCTAAAGACACTAGGGGTGGTAGGAAGTGGAGCATTGATTTATGTGATAACATCCTTGATGCCCAGCATTTGGAATCCTTGGATTTCAATTTCGTTGCGTAGCTTAATGATTTTAGGATTGTTCTGTATACCCTTATTTGTATTTCGTTGGTCAACAGATATGGAAGAAATCATTCAAAAAATCAAGAAACGACTAGTTTAATTTTTTAGCTAGGTAGTTTCCTGTATGTGAATGAGGAAGTGACGCTATAAATTCTGGAGTCCCTTGACCCACAAGATATCCCCCTGCCTCACCTGCTTCAGGACCAAGGTCAATCAGATGATCAGCACATTTTATGAGTTCTAAATTATGTTCAACTACAACAATGCTATGTCCTTTTTCGATTAGAGCATTAAATGAGGTTAAAAGCTTTTGTATGTCATGGAAGTGTAATCCTGTTGTTGGCTCATCAAAAATAAAAAGCACTTTTTCTTTAGAAGTTCCTTGACTGATAAAGGACGCTAGTTTGATCCTTTGCGCCTCACCACCGGACAGAGTTGCAGAAGATTGTCCCAAAGTGACGTAGCCCAAACCTACATCTTGAAGTGGTTTCAATTTTTGTGTGATTTTCTTTTCGTTATGAAGATTGAAAAATGCAATAGCATCGTCAACAGTCATTCGCAAAAGTTTGTCTATAGTAACATCATGAAATTTTACTTCTAGAAGTTCTTTTTTAAATCTCTTTCCATTACAGTGCTCGCATTCCAATACAACATCAGCCATAAATTGCATTTCAATCGTAATAGTCCCCTCGCCTTTACAATGATCACAACGACCTCCGTCAACATTAAAAGAGAAATGTTTTGGCTGGTAATTTCTGTTCTTTGAAAGGGGTAATGAAGAAAAAAGAGCTCGTATCTCATCATAAGCTTTGATGTAGGTTACTGGATTTGAACGCGAGGAACGACCAATGGGGTTTTGATCTACAAACTCAACGCTTTTTAAAGTGCTTATGTCTCCTTTGATTTCTGTAAATGAACCTGGCTTTTCGCTGTAAATATCAAAAGCCCTTAACAGAGCAGGATACAGAATTTTTTTGACTAAACTAGACTTTCCACTACCAGAAACACCACTCACAACAGTCAAAACACCTAAAGGAATCTCTACATCAATATTTTTTAAGTTTTGCTCTCTTGCACCGATCAATTCTATTTTTTTCTTGGAAGTGCGTCTTTTTTTTGGAACTTCTATTTTATAAGTTCCATTCAAATATGCCGATGTAAGTCCATTGCTTTTTAAAATTGATTTAATCGGCCCCTGGGCAATAATCTCTCCTCCAAGACTTCCTGCTTCAGGCCCAATATCTATTACTTCATCTGCAGCATACATGATTTCTTCATCGTGCTCTACTACAATAACGGTATTCCCTAGATTTCTTAAGTTTTTTAGCACTTGAATTAAGCGTTCATTATCCCGTGAGTGAAGTCCAATGGAGGGTTCGTCCAAAATGTACATAGAGCCCACCAAACTGCTTCCTAAAGAAGTAGCAAGCTGAATCCTTTGTGATTCTCCTCCTGAAAGTGTGTTCGACCTACGGTTTAATGTGAGATACCCCAGTCCGACTTGTTGAACAAATTTTAGCCTACTATTAATTTCAACAAGTAATCGCTCTGCAATGATCTGATCGTGAGCATTTAATTGTAATGAGCCAAAAAAGTCGGCGAGATGGTCCAAAGGAAGTTGAAGGAGTTCGCCGAGGCTCTTATCATTTATTTTCACATAATTAGAATCCTCTTTCAAACGTGAACCCTCACAAGCTGTACAAGAAGTTTTACCTCTGTAACGGGAGAGTAATACACGATTTTGAATTTTGTAATTCTTTTTTTCAATTCGATTAAAAAAAGCGTGAATTCCAGTAAAATAACTATTGCCTTTCCACAGTAAATCCTTTTGTTCTTTTGTAAGTTGGAAATAGGGTTTATGTATAGGAAAGTCAAAAAGATAAGCATTGTTTACAAGCTTTTTGTAGTAGTTTTCCATACTGCTTCCTCTCCAAGGGACTATGGCGTGCTCGAATACAGATTTGCTTGTATCGGGTATGACCAGTTCTGGGTCTATTCCTATTACGTCTCCAAAGCCCTCACAAACAGGGCAGGCACCAAGAGGATTATTAAAACTAAATAAATGAACGTTAGGCTGGCTGAACTGCATTCCATCCAATTCGAATTTATTGGAAAAGGTTTGTCTTTTATTGTTTTTAAGAAAGAGAATTGAACACTGTCCTTTACCTTCAAAAAAAGCCATTTCGACAGCATCAGCTACTCGATTATAAAAATCCTCTTCATGACGAACGACCAAACGGTCAATTACTAACTCAAAAGATTCGGTGGGTGCTTTTTCAAGTTGATCAAGATTTATTGTTTCTCCTTTGTGATGTATGCGTGCAAACCCCTGTTGAATAAAAATTTTAATTTTATCTTTTAGTGAACGCTTGGGCTCTTCTTCAACGGGAGCTAACAAAAGAAGTCGGTCGCCGCTGTCCGATTTACGAATAGCATCCAAAACATCTGCTGTATTGTCTTTTTTGACCTCTTGACCAGAAATAGGGGAATAGGTTCTACCGATACGTGCATACAACAACCTAAGGTAATCATAGATTTCAGTCCTTGTACCTACAGTTGAACGGGGATTTGAAGTTGTAACTTTTTGCTCAACAGCTATGGCGGGTGAGAGTCCTTTAATAAAATCCACTTTGGGTTTGTTGAGTCGCCCCATAAATTGTCTAGCATAAGAGGAAAGACTCTCGACATAACGGCGCTGACCCTCTGCATAGAGTGTATCAAAAGCAAGAGAAGATTTTCCAGATCCAGAGAGTCCTGTTATCACACTCATTTTGTTTCTGGGTATTGCTAAATCAACCTTTTTTAGGTTGTGTAGGTATGCTCCTTTGATGATAATGTGTGTTTTCGGATCGCAATCCAAAATATTCTTCATAGCTTTTGAATAAAAGACGCACAATTTAGGGTTTTTAATCGTCAATATTGATATCCATTAAACCTGATTTAGAAATTGAACTTAGCGTTGTACTCAATTTTTGCTTGTTTACTCATTTTTAAGCGATTAAATAAAAAAATGTATATTTGAGAAAATTAATGCCTATAGCATAACATTACTTTTAGAACATCACGGAGTTTTAACTGTCTTTTGGCAAAAAAGTAATATTTATGCATACCCTATCAAAAAACAACCCTACAGACGCAACCCTAGTAAATGATTATATAAATGGCTCCGAGCATGCACTTGAGCAGCTCATTAATCGTCATCAGTTGCAAATCTTTAATTTTATTAATTCAAAAATCAACGATAGAGACTTATCTGAAGATCTTTTTCAAGATACCTTTATTAAAGTCATACGTACCTTAAAAAAAGGAACTTATAATGAAGAAGGTAAATTTTTACCATGGGTTATGCGCATAGCGCATAATTTGGTTATCGATTACTTTAGAAAAGGTAATCGTATACCCGTAATGGAAAATAAAGACGGATTTGACATTTTTCAATTTATTTCTGACACTTCACCCAACGCAGAAAATACACTCGTTCAAGAGCAGGTAATTAAAGATATTCAAAAATTAGTTCAAGAACTTCCAGAAGATCAAAAAGAAGTGTTGGTGATGCGTTTGTATCGTGACATGAGTTTTAAAGAAATTGCAGAAAATACTAATGTGAGCATAAACACTGCCTTAGGGAGAATGCGTTATGCAATAATCAATTTAAGAAAATTGATCTCAACCCATCAAATAATACTTGAGGGGTAACAATTTTATCTCTTTTTTGTCGTTGTAAAGTTATATAGATACTTTAATGGCAAAAAACTACACCAAGCAAAATTCATTATCTGCTGATTTGGTTCCACGAAAAAAGGTGATTGAGGCTATTTTGAGCTTTTCAAAAGCCTATTCTTCTGATTTGAAAGAGCGAGATTTTATAGATCTTCTTAGGAACTAAATTTTTTCAAAACCGATTTTCTTCCAATAGTTCTAGTGATAACATCACGTTCAATTTTCCAGCCCCTAGCTGGAGAATATTCTCTACCGTACCAAATTATCTGTAAGTGTAAATCATTCCAAAGCTCTTTTGGAAATAATCGTTTCGCATCTCGTTCTGTTTGGACTACATTTTTTCCATTTGAAAAACCCCAACGGTACATTAAACGATGAATATGAGTATCTACAGGGAAAGTGGGTATGTTAAATGCCTGAGCCATAACTACTGCAGCTGTTTTATGTCCTACCGCTGGTAAAGCCTCAAGCTCTTCATAGGTTTGAGGTACATTTCCATTGTATTTTTCAATCAAAATTTTCGACAATCCATATATTCCTTTTGATTTCATTGGGGAAAGCCCTACGGGTCTTATTATGGCTCGAATCTCATCTATACTCAATTGTACCATTTCTTGTGGAGTGCTAGCCTTAGCAAAGAGGAGGGGAGTGATTTGGTTCACACGAATATCAGTACTTTGGGCAGATAATAAAACTGCGATCAATAAAGTGTATGGGTCTTTATGATCTAAGGGTATAGGTATCTCGGGATAAATTTTTTGAAGTGTTTTGATGACAAAGGCCACTTTTTCTTTTTTAGTCATCTTTTGTATTTTGTTTTGCTTTTGTAATTTAGAAAAAAAAATTAGTTATGAAATCTTTAGAAATAGGAGACCAGGTTCCTCATTTTTCCGTTGTGGATGATAGGGGAGAGACACAATCATTGTCGGATTACGCAGGAAAAAAGCTTGTAGTATTTTTTTATCCAAAAGCAAATACTCCCGGTTGTACAGCTGAAGCTTGTGATCTTAGGGACCATTACACAGAATTGAAAAAAGCTGGCTATGCACTCCTTGGTGTTAGCGCTGATTCTGTAAATAAACAAAGAAAATTTTCTGAGAAATTTGACTTTCCCTTTCCTCTTTTGGCAGACGAAGAAAAAGAGGTTATCAATGCTTTTGGTGTTTGGGGGCCTAAAAAATTTATGGGAAAGGAATACGATGGTATTCACAGAAAAACGTTCATTGTAGATGAGGAAGGAAAGATCGCTCGTGTAATTGATAAAGTAAATACAAAAGAACACGCAGCACAAATACTGGAAAAAGAATAAGGTTTTCTCCTAGGACTTTATTCCAAACATTTTATTTTTCTTGATCAAATCTGCGATTCCTTCAGGTAAATTCTTTTCCCATCCGTTTTCACCTTTTTTGATTTGCTTTAGAATTTCTCTACTGAAGATATTCAAATAGCTTTCTTCATAATCAAAGATGTCTACAATCTTACCATTGTATTTAAAGAATTTATAGAAATCTTTCATTCGGGGATGTAACTTTAGATTGGTGCTATTTATGATATTACCTTTGTTGTTTTTCATTGGGTAGAGATATATTTTAAGGTTATTGTAAAACATTTTTCCAAAAGCCTCAAGTATACCACCACCTAAATCTTCATAATATTGTTCATCAAAAATCTCAACAAAGTTGTTGACTCCCATGCTCAATGCCAATTGTTTTTTGGTGTATTGAGAAAGATAATCAACTAGTTTATAATATTCTTTAAAATTGGAGATCATAACAACATAGCCCAAAGAACACAAGAGTTTGGCACGATCCATAAAATCTTTTTCATCAATTTCTCCTTCTGCTCTTAAATTGGAAAGGGTGATTTCAAAAATTACCACAGTTTTGTCTTCTTGAACTTCAGGCTCGTGAATGAAAGCGTCTAAAGCCTTTTCAAACATGTCGATGTTCACTTTAGTAACTGGACGAAAGCTCCCTCTTAAAGCGAGTATGTTTTTTTTATACAATTCTCTAGCAGGGAGTATGTTTTGTCCCTCCGGATTGAACATAACAGCATCTGTCATTTCGTTTCTTACAAGTTGTAAGCTCATAAGACGATTGTCTACTTTTTCGAACAAAGGCCCTTTAAAGTTGATGGTATCTATTTCTATGGCATCTTTTTCTATGTTATCATAGAGGTATCGCAACAATTTTTTGGGCTGGTCGTGTTTGTAAAATGCTCCATAGACCAGATTTACCCCTATAAAACCCAATACTTCTTGTTGCAAGCGTGTTTCTGTTTGATGAAAACGTAAGTGTAAAGTGATTTCGCTGTATTCTTGATTTGGAGCCGCTTGGAATCGTATTCCCATCCAACCGTGACCTTTGAATTTTTTAGCAAAATCAATTGTTGTTACCGTATTTGCGTAGGTAAAAAACATTTTATTGGGGTTTTCCTCTCTCGAAATGCGTTCTTCAAGCAATTGCATTTCATGATCCAGCATTTTATTGAGTCGTGCTTCTGTCACATAGCGCTTGTCTTCTTCCTCACCGTAAATATTATCGCTAAAGTTTTTATCGTAAGCACTGATGGTTTTTGCAATGGTACCAGAGGCACCTCCAGCACGAAAAAAATGTCTTGCAACCTCTTGTCCTGCACCAATTTCAGCAAATGTGCCGTAGATATATTTGTTAAGATTAATCCTAAGCGCTTTGGCTTCAACGGAGGGGCGGTTTTCTAATTCAATTTCACCCGGAATTTGAACGGACATAATTGTGTTTTGGTTTTTTTTCAAATCTACAAAGATTGTGGAATTAAATGACATAGATTACCTTTGAAATCCATGATAAAAGTTACTTTTTTGGGCACAGGCACTTCACAAGGTATTCCTGTTATTGGAAGTAGTCATCCTGTATGTTTGAGTACAGACCCAAAAGACAAACGACTTCGAGTATCTGTTTTAATACAATGGGATAACATCAATCTTGTAATTGATTGTGGGCCAGATTTCCGACAACAAATGCTCAGAGCTGGTGTACAACATCTTGACGGAATCTTTTTTACTCATGAGCATGCAGATCACAGTGCTGGCATGGACGATATACGTCCTTTTTTCTTTCGACAAGGAGCAATATCAGTTTATAGTAGTTCTCAAGTGATTGAAAATTTCGAAAAACGCTTTGATTATATTTTCTCAAATGAAAACAAGTATCCAGGTGCTCCCTCAGTTGAAGTCCATAAAGTGGAACCCAGTAGTATTTTTGATTTTGGAGGAAAAAAAATTACCGTTGTGGAGGTTCTTCATAACCAATTACCTGTTTTGGGATATCGTATAGATGCTTTTTGTTATTTGACGGATGTAAAAACAATTACTACGCATGAGAAAGACAAACTGTTTGATCTGGATGTATTGGTGTTGAGTTGTCTTCGAATTGAGGCGCATCCAAACCATTTAAATCTTAATGAAGCTCTTGACCTCATAGAAGAATTGAAACCAAAGAGGTGTTATTTGACACACATAAGCCATTTGTTGGGTTTTCACGAGGAAGTTAGCAGCCAATTGCCAGCTAATGTTTTTCTAGCGTATGATACGCTAAGTATTCAATCATTATAAAAGAATTATGAAATTCAAAATACTAGTCTACTTATTCCTATTTGTCTGCATTGTTTTGTTTTATCAAATTTTAAATACAAATAAAATTTTAAATCATCAAGACGCACTGTTGCAGGGACAGTTTCAAAGTATTGGACAACTCAAGGATAGTCTTCAGCAAGTGAATGCTTCTATAGAAAAAGATGCTTTTTTTTCACTTAAAAGAAATCAAAGGCTTAATGAGTTAGTTTTTGAAGCGGAGGAACAAGAAAAACAGATCATGCAAAAGCTCTTTGAAACCAATTCTAAAGAAGGTTTAAAACGTCTTATTTCCTTGCCCGACGAAACGTTTTTAATAGAGCAGGTAAAAGTGATCAATCAACAATGGGTGTTGATAGGTTTTATATCTGATCAGCATTGGGGGCAGGCCATTTTGGAATACTCAAAGATGGAAAGCGATGTTTATGAATTTAAGTTAATAAAGTATATTCTGAATACTTTATAAATTTGTTTTTTCAATCCACTGAAGCATTTTGGAAAAGTTTTCTTGAGAAACTGTATGTCCATCAGGAAATTCAAAATATTCTATTTCCTCATAAATTTTACTTACAGGTAAAACGGTAGATCTTGCTTGTTCTATGGGGATGACTATATCCGTTTCTCCATGCGCAGCATATGCTAGAAATGAGGGTTTTTTGGAAGTGTCTACACTTTCGTGGATCAAACCACTTAACGCGATAATTCTTCTGTAAGATCCAGGACTTGAGAAAGCTAATGCCCAACTCAAAATAGCTCCTTGGCTAAAACCTAGAAGGCTAATGTCTAAGGCATTTAAATGGTATTTATCAATCAAAAGAGTGATGTTCTTTTTAATCAAATCCACTGCGCCCCATGCTGCTTCTAATTCAGAATCTAGAGTACCGTCTTCCTTTGGGTATAATGGATACCAAGCATAGCTGTTGAAAGCCAGTTCAAGTGGCGCCTGAAGTGCAATAACAGTATGATTTTTAGGGAGGTAGGGGGTAAAGGCAAATAAATCATCTGCATGACTGCCATAGCCGTGAATCAAAATGATAGCTGGTTTTTTTGAAGCGTTATTTTCGCCTTCACGAACCCGGTATTCTAACATATATTTTAGCTATTTAATTGATTTTTTTCTCCACGTATGCAGCCGTAAACTGTACCTTTTGTTGGGGTACCGATAAACATACAGTTTTTGGAAGTGGAGTGCAGGTCTTCGGCTTTTAAGGTTCCACTATCGTTTGGACTGAATAAAGAAAGATCTGCTGGGATTCCCTCTTTAAACGCAGGATTTTCTATGCCGAATCTTTTTTTCCCTCGAGTTAGAATATCAATGACCTTTTCTAAAGGAAATTGATTTCTAAGCACCCTGAAAGAGGCTTCTAAACCAATACTTCCTTCCATAGATTGAACAAATTCTAAGTCTTTACGTTCTGAATTTATTGGTTGATGCATGCTACTTACCATATCAATTGTACCATCTAACAAACCTTCTCGTAAAGCCTGTAGGTCTTCTTTTGCTCGTAATGGAGGTGTTATTTTAAAGTTAGGATCGAAATCCATCAGTTGGTCATGGGTGTAAATCACATGGGCAATACCAACACTAGAACTAACATTTAGTCCTTGTTTTTTTGCTTTTCGAACCAAATTAACACTTGTTGCTGAGGAGAGAAAAGGAATATGCATTTTACCTCCTGTATATTTTAATAACTGCAGGTCACGGGCTAGGGGGGTAGTTTCTGCTACCTCAGGGATCCCTTTTAACCCTAGATTTGTGCTGATTGTTCCTTCGTGCATTTGACCTTTATTGGATAAACTTTCATCGATAGGATAGGACTGTATGATTCCTCCAAAAGTTTGAACATAGTCCAAAGCAATTCTCAATAAGTTGGGGTTGGTTATGCCTTTATTGAAATCACCAAAAGCTATTGCTCCTGCCTTATAAAGGTCATAAAGCGATGCCATTTGAAGACCCTTAGCTTCAGTTGAAAGCGCACCACTAACATGTAGTTGTGTAGTAAATTCAAAGGAGCGTTGCAGGAGGTTGTTTACTGCAGCATAGGTATCGAGTACTGGATTAGTGTTAGGATTCAATAGTACGTGAGTAAAGCCGCTTTTGGCGGCAGTCTCTAAACCTACATCAAGAGTTTCTCGTTCTTCGTATCCAGGATCTCCAAAGGAAACGCAGGGATCAAACCAACCTGAGGAGACATGTAAGTCTTTGTATTCTATCTTTTGATCAGCTTTAATGTCGATTTGTTCACCAACTTTGCTGATCAAACCGTCCTCGATAAGAACATCTAATTTTTGATTGTGAAAAGCACTCTTCTCATCGATGAGTGTTGCGTTTTTTAAGAGTATTTTCATGTAAAAAAGATCGTGTAAAAATAAGAAACAATTTTTGAACAGCTAGAGGATCTCTTTTTTAATCCTTTTCAATAAATAAATTAAATTGAATTCGTTCATGAGTCGATTTTTGTGCTAATAAGTTTAAAGAGGCCTCAGTAAGTTGCAATACCCTTGGATAGCCTCCTGTTACTTGTGCATCGGCCATTAGAATTATTAAACTTCCATTTGGTGTACATTGCACGGTTCCTGGAAGTACAGGGGCAGTCCAGATTTGTTTTAATTGGTGCTTGATTTTTTCTTCTAGTTGATAGGCCATCCTGTTGTTTAAAGTTGAAATGTGAAATGATTTTTCTAAAATGGAGTTTTGTGATTCTCGGTCGAGTAATTCAAATTCGGGACCAGGATAAACCTCAAGAACTTCATTGCGATAGTCAATTGTGGGTTTGTGAAGAACAGCACCCTTTGGGGGTATGAATTCAGATTTCCCAATGGGTAGAAGTGTTTTTTTTGTAATGCGTTCTTCTTTGGTGATTCCCTTATACTGGCTTCTACTTCCAAGTATTTTTTCTGTTTTTATTCCTCCAGCAACTCCAAGGTAAGTCCTGCATCCCTTTTTTGCAACTCCCAATTCGATGATGTCTCCTTCCTCAACAGCAATGGGTGTATAATTATTAATGGGCTGAGTATTTTTCTTTGATTGCATATCTGCCCCTGTCAATACAATATGTGTTGCGCAATGAAAAAGCAATTTAGGTCCTTTGTACGAGCATTCTAGAACAGCGTCTTTGGCCTTATTGTTCAGCAAATGATTTGCCAAAATAAACGCTTGCTTGTCCATAGGTCCAGAAACAGGGACTCCAAAGTCCTGATGATTAAACCTTCCTAGATCCTGAATGGAGGTGTAGATACCTTTTTGTAAAACTTCGATCATACTCTTGGTTTAATTTTAAAGAAACCTTTATGAACTTCTTTCTCAATTCTCAAAAAAGTTTTAGAATCGATTGGGTCGAATGTTATGGTATCACCAGCTGTAGCGAAGCAAGGAGGGCTATGATTAGGATCAAAAAGAGATAGGGGAGTTTTTCCTATCAAGTGCCAGCCCCCAGGACTTTCCTGTGGATAAATCCCTGTCTGATTGCCGCCTATTCCAACAGAACTACTGGGAACAAAAAGGGTAGGCTTCTCTTTTCTAGGTAGATGAAGTCGTTTATCTAGTCCACTTAAATATAGAAAGCCGGGTAAAAAGCCAATAAAGTTAACCACATAAGATGTTTGTGAGTGCAGCTCAATTAAGTCATCTGTTTTTAAGTTTAGGGTATGAGCAGCAGCAATAAGATCAGGAGCATAATCTTTTTCATAACAAACAGGGATGACCCAATGGGATCCGATTTCAAAGTTATTTTTGCTAATCTCTGTTTCTAATTGTTCAATTCGCTCCCTCCAAAAATCTTTGCTTTCTATTTTTTTACTTAATTGAAGGAGAAGGGAATTATAGGCTAGTGTAATTCTTTCGACTTGAGCATCTTTTTCAAGGGCTCTTTTTAATAAAACTAATTTTTTTATCATTAAAAAAGAAGGCTCCCCTTTCCATTCCACGAGCAAAGCTTTAGGGTGAAGGATAAATAGTCGAATAGGCCTAAGGTTGCTGTTCATTTTTTTGCCATTTGTTGAAATAAAAGAGAATTTCATTTATATGTTTCAAAACATTGGGATGATCACCGTGAACACAATAAGTCTCTGCTTCCATCGGAATCCAATTTCCATTAATGGTTTGAACTTTATTGTGAAGCGCAATTGAAGTAAATTGTTGAAACATTTCTTTTCCATTGTTTAATAACGCCCCTGGGAGGTTTCTTGGCTGAAGTTTTCCCTCATCTGTATACCCTCGGTCTAAGAAAGCTTCTTTCCAAACAGTAATTCCATTATTTTCAGCAACTTGGTGTAATGCACAATGGGGCAGTGTAAAGAGCTTGGCTTTTGGAGCTAATTCCTTTATAACAGCAACAATGACTTCAGAAAGAACAAAGTCGGTTGCACAATCATTATACAACGCACCGTGAAGTTTGATATGATGCAATTCTTCTGGATGATCAAGTAAAAACATCAGTTCAGAAAGTTGTTTCTTGATGCTAGTGATGAGATCTTTATGTGAAATGTTGAGTGACACTCTGCCGAAATTTTTTGGATCGGGATAGGAGGGATGAGCCCCTATTTTGACTTGATTTATTCGAGCTAGCTTGATCAGCTCTTTCCTGTCAGTAAGCGTACCTGCATGACCGCCACAGGAAATGTTACAAGACTGTATGAGAGGTAGTAGTTCTTTTTCTACCGCAAAGCCTTCACCCATATCGACATTTAGCTCTAGAATCATGAATAAAAAACTAAAAAAAGTGTTCTTATGCTTAAAAATAGGGCAATTAGAACAACAAGTCCTCCCAATGCATTTTGAAGCGTATTGTTTTTAAGATTTCCCAAAAGCGACCTTTTGTTAACCATCCATAAAAGAAGTCCTGCAATAAGTGGTAATACTACTCCATTAATAACTTGTGCAAACTTAATGATTGAAATAAGCTTAATGCTGGTGGCGGAAATGACAACGCCAAAAGCGATGATGAGAAACCAAATAACTTTGAAATACTTAGAATCTAGGTTTGTGCTCCATCCGAAACACCCGCAAACTACATATGCCGCTGCTAAGGGGGCAGTTATGGTGCTTGTTATTCCAGCAGCAAAGAGTCCTAAAGCCATAAAATACTTGGCGAGCGTACCAAAAATAGGTTCAAGCCCGATAGCCAAATCTGCTACACTGCTGAGTTCATCTATCTCAACACCAGCACTTGTAATAATGACACTCATAGAAATCAATCCTCCTAATCCTAAAGCGATGATCAAATCTTTTATAGCAAATGGAAGGAAATGTGCATTTTTCCATTTTTCTTTGACTAAAGCAGTATGAAGAAAAAGATTGTAAGGGACTATTGTGGTGCCTACAAGTCCGATGATCATTAAAAAACTACCCTCAGGAATGTTGAAAGTAAAAAGTCCAGCGAAAAGCCCTTGAAGGGAGGGTTTGGTTACAATAGCGGTAAATAAAAAAGAAATACTCATTATAATAACCAGCCCAATCATAAATCGTTCTATCAGCTTATGCTTTCCCGTGCCTAAAAGAACTACTGCAATAGTTCCAATAAACAACGAATAAGGATTGATGATAAATCCGAAAAAATCAAAGAAATAGGTGCCGAAGAGTGCCTCTAATCCAAGAACAGCACCGCTTATGTTTCCGGCTTCATAGGCTGTATTACCAATTAAAATGGCTAAAAAAATTAAACCAATTACTATTTGTTTTATCCAAGGCGTATCAAGTTCTGATTTAAGAGCTTCAGTTATGTTTTTCTGACCGATAAGCCCAATTTTAATAGACATGGTTTGAAGTATCATTGCTGCAAGAATCGCTATCAATAATGCCCATAATAAATCCATGCCATAATTGATACCTGCAAGAGTACAAAGGGTTATTGTACCAGGACCAATAAAGGCAGCTGCAATCAGTGGGCCAGGACCTAAATTTGAAAACAAACGTTTTAACATTGAAAGAGTTTAATTTAAAGGTAAAAGACTTGAAACAACTTTACAATTTAAGAGTAATATCCTTGGTATTAAAATCTTCATTTACTCCCAGTCCAAAAAGGGCAAAATCATATTTAACGGGATCAACTGGGTCAAAACTTCGCAATACAGTGTCCAATTCTATAAGCGCTTTCAAGTCGTTTTGCTTTCTTTTGAGTAATTGTAAATCACGAGCAACACTTCCAGAATGAATATCTAGCGGACAAGAGAGTTGTTTTGTGCTTATTCGGTTCCAAATACCAAAATCTACTTTTTTAGTAGCTGGACGTACCATCCATCTTAGAAACATATTTATTCTTTTTGCTGCAGAGCCTTTGACGGGGTCAGAAACGTGTTTTTCTGTTCTAATTTGGTGAGGCAACTCAAAAAATATTTTTTTAAAATGGTGGATGTTGTTGTCCATTCTTTCCGCTTGAAAGTCTTTTGAAAATACCTTTTCTAATCCACCGTGTTTGAGATAGATGTTTTGCAGGGATTGAACAAAATAGATAAAATCAGTTCCATTAAAGGTTCTATGAACAAAAGACTTCAAACTATTCAACTCCTTTTCACTGTGATTTAGGATAAAAGAATATGGATCATTATCCATTAGCTCCATCATCCGCTTCCCATTTTTAATGATGCTCACCCGGTTTCCCCATGCTATTGTAGCGACTAAAAATCCAGAAATTTCAATATCTTCTTTTTTTTCAAAAGAATGGGGTATCTGTATAGGGTCTTTCTCTAAAAAATGTACTTGCTCGTATTCAGCTGCTTTTTCATCAAGAAATTCTTTAAATTCATGAGAGTTCATCACTGAATGACACCATCTTTAAGACTAATAGTCCTATCTGCCCTTAGGGCTAGCTCTTTGTTATGGGTCACAATAACAAAACTGCAACCTCTCTCGTCCCTCAATCTAAAAAAGAGATCGTGTAGTTGATCTGCATTTTCTGAGTCCAAGTTACCGCTGGGTTCATCTGCAAAGATGATTTTAGGGTCATTGATTAAAGCTCGTGCTACTGCCACCCGTTGTTGTTCACCTCCTGACAAAGCTGTAGGTTTATGCAAAGCACGTTCCCCAACACCTAAATCGTTTAGAAGATGCATAGCTTTTTTTTCACTTTCTGAAATTGAGCTTTTTTTTATCCAAGAAGGTAAACACACATTTTCTAAAGCAGTAAATTCCGGTAGCAACTCGTGAAACTGAAAGATGAACCCCATTTTTTGATTTCGAAAGGAAGCCAACTCTTTTTCCGAAAGTTTTGTAGTATCTGTGCCCGCAACCACCAAACTACTTTTTGTGCTTGGATTGGGTAGGTCTAAAGTTCCCAGTATATGAAGAAGTGTTGTTTTGCCTGCGCCTGAAGGTCCCACAATAACAACAATTTCTCCCTCTGCAACCTCTAAAGAGATGTTGCTCAAAACCTGAAGAGATCCATAATTTTTTGAAAGGTTTTTAGCGCTTAACAACTTCATCATAATCGTTCAAAATTAGGTTTTTTATTTTTTTTATGATGCTATTTAAACAGATCTTCCTTCACTTTTAGACATGCTTTTTTTGATTTAATTATCTTTTCTATGACGAGATACAATGTATTACTTATATTTGTTTAAAGTTTTAAATAAAAAGTTTATCATAAAAATATACTTAGCTGGTGGTTGTTTTTGGTGTACCGAGGCCGTTTTTCAGCGGGTAAAAGGAGTTCATAAAGTTTTACCTGGATATATAGATGGTTCGATTAAAAATCCTTCATATCGAGAAGTGTGTACCGGTAGAACAGGGCATACAGAAGCTATTGAGGTAAGCTATGATCCAGAGATTATTCATTTATCTGAATTGTTGATGATCTTTTTTACAACACACGATCCTACTACACTAAACCGACAAGGCAACGATGTAGGAACACAATATCGGTCAGGAATTTATTATTCAGATGTTAAACAAAAAGAAATTGCACTGTCTATAATTAAACAATTAGAAAAGGAGCATTTGTTTCACGACCCCATAGTTACTGAAGTGAAAGAGGCGTCCCCTTTTTATCTAGCAGAAGAACACAACAATTATTATAATAAAAATAAAGAACAAGCCTATTGCTCTTTTATAATAAGCCCTAAAATCGAAAAACTAAAAGCCTATTTTAAAGAATATATAGCTATTGAAAATGAATGAAAATTTTAATATTGAAACCTTGCCCATAACGGAGCAAATCAAAACAAATTACGAAGACATACTTCATCTCTTAGGAGAAGATAAAACTCGAGAAGGTTTAATAAAAACCCCGGAAAGGGCCTCAAAAGCGATGAAGTTCTTGACAGAAGGATACGAAAAAGATCCGAATCAAATTCTTCAAGGAGCAATGTTTGAGGAAGACTACAATGAAATGGTTATTGTGAAAGATATTGAATTGTACTCTCTTTGTGAACACCACCTTCTGCCTTTTTTTGGTAAAGCCCACATTGCTTATATCCCTAATGGTCATATTGTAGGTTTAAGTAAAATCCCTAGAGTAGTAGATGTTTTTGCGCGCCGCCTTCAAGTACAAGAGCGTCTTACAGAACAGATTTTAGATTGTATAAATGATACGTTAAAGCCAAAAGGAGTTGCCGTAATTATAGAAGCCTCTCATATGTGTATGATGATGCGTGGGGTTCAAAAACAAAATTCCACAACAACTACATCGGGATTTAGAGGCGCTTTTAAGGACACAGATACACGTAACGAATTTTTGAATTTGGTAAACTCCAAACGTTTTTAAGAACCCTTAAAAAAACTTTTAAATCCAATTCTTTTAAGTATTCTTTTTTCAAAATTCCAGAAAAATTTGAATTGGAAGAAGAGTGTGCCTACTGCTAGTAGTACTAGTTGATAAATCGGAAAAATAACAAGTATTCTCAAGCTCCAGTAGAGTAGCTCTCCTAGAGGTATGGTAGAAAAAGCTTCGGGTGTAAGCTGCAGGAAATTAAGCACGGGTTTTGCTAGCCGTAGGCTAAGGGAACCAGTAATTCCAAAAACGATAAAAACTACTACGAGTTGAGCGTTTGAATGAATTCCCCATTTTTGTTTTAATCTTTCGAAATACAACGATATAAAGATTACTTCAACAAAGTCGCTATTTGAGAAGCGAGTTCTTCACCAATTCTGTCTTGAGCTTCCAAAGTAGCAGCACCGATATGGGGTGTCAAAGAGATTTTGTCGTGCATCAAAAGTTTGATTTCGGGCTTGGGTTCGTTTTCAAACGTATCTAGCGCAGCAAAAGACAACTTTCCTGAATCGAGCGCATCTACAAGGGCTACTTCATCGATCACTCCACCACGAGCAGCATTGATGATACCTGCACCTTCTTTCATTTTAGCAAGTACAGCGGCATCAATCACGTAGGATTTTTGAGCCGGAACATGAAGGGAAATAAAATCAGATTCCGCAATGAGTCGATCAAAACTTTCTGTTTTTATGGTAACCTCTATTTGATCTCCTGTGGAGAGGGCAACGGTTATGTTTGCCTGTTCAATAAATTTATCGCTAGCAATAATCTTCATGCCTACACCTAGTCCAATTTTAGCTACTTCTTGACCAATTCTTCCAAATCCGATTATACCTAATGTTTTGCCTCTTAGTTCAACACCTTTAGCATAGGCTTTTTTAAGCCCCTTAAAATTGGCCTCTCCTTCCAAAGGCATATTTCTGTTAGAATTGTACAAGAAGCGAACACCTCCATATAAATGGGCAAAGACAAGTTCTGCCACAGAGGCAGAAGAAGCTGCAGGTGTATTAATAACATGAATTCCCTTTGATTTGGCATAATCAACATCAATGTTGTCCATTCCCACACCACCTCTTCCGATCAGCTTAAGACCAGGACAAGCGTCTATGAGTTCTTTTCTTGCTGTAGTTGCACTTCTAACTAGTAGTCCTACAACATTATTTTGATTGATATAATCAGCAAGTTGTTCCTGAGCGACATTGATTGTTAAGACTTCAAAGCCGCTTTGGGTTAAAGCGTCTATTCCAGATTCTGAAAGGCCGTCGTTGGCTAATATTTTCATGTATTAATTATTTAATAAAAATCTTTTTAAGTATGCAGCTCATGTTAATTTCAAGCAAGCCTTAAATGATTATGTTTTTGTATTAATGGTTTTTCTCTAAAATTTGCATGCAGTCAACTAATGTTTGTACACTCTCCATGCTCAGTGCGTTATATATAGATGCTCGGTAACCCCCTACAGAACGATGCCCTTTCAACCCACTAATTCCTGCAGTTTGACACAATTCATCAAAAGGGGCTGCCAAATCTGGGTCAACAAGGTTAAAGGTTGCATTCATTTCACTGCGATCTTCTTTTGCAGCAAAACCAACAAATTTTGAGTTTCTATCTATCTCGCCGTAAAGATGAGTTGCTTTGATGGCATTCATTTTTCCGATAGCCTCGACACCTCCCTGTTCCTCTATCCATCTCAAGGTAAGTAAACTGGTGTAAACTGCAAACACAGGTGGTGTGTTGAACATACTGTCTGCATTGCTGTGCGATTTGTAATCCAGCATAGAAGGGATGCTTCTTGATACTTTCCCTAAAAGGTCTTCTTTTATTATAACCAAGGTCGTTCCTGCTGGCCCCATGTTCTTTTGGGCTCCTGCATAGAATAAATCAAACTTTGAATAATCAAAATTTCTTGAAAAAATATCGGAACTCATATCAGCAACAAGCGGTACAGAACTATTTGGAATTTCTTTATACTGAGTACCGAAAATAGTGTTGTTTGTGGTGATATGGAGATAATCCAAGTCCGAAGGAACAACTACATTTTTTGGAATGTAATTAAAGTTTGCGTCTTGAGAGCTTGCAACCTCAACAACTTCACCTAATAGTTTTGCTTCCTTTATGGCTTTTGTAGACCAAGTACCTGTGTTGATATAACCAGCTTTTTTTTCCAATAAATTATATGCAGCCATTAAAAACTGTAGACTAGCACCTCCTTGCAAAAAAAGAGCTTTATATCCTTTGCCTTCTAAGCCTGTAAGTCGAAGTGCTCTTTCGCAGGCTTCCTCCATAATCGCAATGAAAGGCTTGCTTCTATGTGAAATTTCAATAAGTGATAAGCCAGAATTGTCTAGTTCTTTAACAGCCTGAGCTGCTTGTTCCATTACAGTTTTAGGGAGAATTGAGGGGCCAGCACTAAAGTTGTGTATTTTCATGAATGTGATAACTTAATTTGTTATTAAATTTTAAATTATAGGTTGTTTAAAATACGTCTGGCTTTGAAAGCACAAAGATTGTGAAATGAAAACAAAAACAGGCATTGAAGGAGTCTTTTTTTTTAAAGGGAGTTGTTAACAAAAATGAAGCATAGGAAATCAAAGATTGCTTAAAAAAAGTAAAGTGTCTTTCCCGTCAGCATAATCCCAAAGTGCTGGTTTTTGAGCTGTTCCAAAGGAGAGTGCACCAGGTATATTGAGTGATGAAACAATGCATTGAATGGATTCTTTGTTTTGCTGAAGCTCTTTAAGAATTTCAGTCTCTTCTTTATAAAATTGATAGTGAAGACAAGCTATAGGCGCACTGAAGCTGGTGTCTTGTTTTAGCAGAAAAAAACCATTGTCATGAAAAATATTTTCACTCATTATATAAACAGCTTTATTGTAATCGTAATTGTTTGCATACTTTGCATGCTCAATTACTTTAGCAAAAGGATAGATACCACCAAAAAGAGTGTTCAAGTCATAGTCTTCTGGGAGATAGACTTTTGATACATTTCGACAACCCAACCCAAAATATTGAAGGATATCTTTTCCTAAAGACTCCATTTCTTCTTTAGTTTCATTTCCACTTAGAACCGCTACACCATTACGATTTTTTCTAATTATGTGGGGATATTCCCCAAAATAATGCTCAAAATATCGAGCAGAATTGTTTGATCCTGTAGCGATAACAGCATCGAAATGACTCAAGGGTTTATCTACGAAAGTAAAGGCTGTTTCAGTAGCGTAATCTTCTAAATAACGAGCCATGTAGGGAAGTAAGTGTTCATCTTTTGAGGCGCATTTTAAAAGAGCCTTGTGACCACTAAGCCAAACGCTTATGACATCATGAAAACCAACCATTGGTATATTGCCTGCTAAAATCAATGCAATACTTTTTTGTGATTGATATGAGAAGTTATAGGGTTTACTCCATTGTGTAATGTCTTGCTCATTTAAAGTTACCCCCCAATTATGAATGGCTTCCTCAATAGACTGTTTTGTAAACCAACCATTTGCAGCTTGGGCGCGATCTATACAAGTATTAAGTTCAATGTAGTTAATGTCCGAGGTGGTGTAATTTTTTAGATGTTCACCTAGTGCTATAAGGGCTTCTTTGCGTTTGGAGTTTACAGTCATTTCTTTTGTGAGAAAAGGATTAAGGTCTTACTTTTGAGCAAATTTAAGGAAACTTAATTGCTATGGCGATCATCATTACAGACGAATGCATTAATTGTGGAGCATGTGAACCCGAATGTCCCAACACAGCGATTTATGAAGGAGCTGAAGATTGGCGCTATCAGGACGGTACTTCTCTAAAAGGTCAAGTGGTTTTACCCAATGGAAAAGAAGTGGATTCAGATGTGTTTCAAGAACCCATTTCCGATGAGTACTACTATATTGTTCCAGACAAGTGTACGGAGTGTAAAGGCTTTCACGACGAACCACAATGTGCAGCAGTATGTCCCGTAGATTGTTGTGTTCCAGATGAAGATCATGTTGAAGCTGAAGACATTTTACTGGGAAAACAACGATTTATGCACCCAGAAGATTAGTAACTAAGGGGTGTTTCCAGTCAATTAATTCAATTGAATTTCTTTTTAATAAATCAGAACAATGTGCACTGTTAAAATAAAGAGCATCCTCATTTCTCCACTCTGCACCAAAATTAGGGTGATCTAGTGTGATTTGTTCCATTTCTTTACTACTGTAAGCAGGATGAATTAGAAGTAGCGAAAGTCCACTTGGAAGCTCCTCCAATAAAGTGTCATAAAAAGCAGATAAACCTTTCTCTTCAAAATCTTGAAATGAGGCCATGTAAATGGATTCAAGATAAGCTCCCTTTGGGAGTTCGTCATTTTTAAGAAGTGTTCCAGAATGAGCAATTAATTTTTTACTTAATAGGATGGGTAGATTAAACTCCTTTCCTAAGCGTTGATAGATTTCAATTAAATCCTTCCGCAGACCTAAGGTATACATGTGTGAATCTAAATGACTGGGCTTAAGCCCCATAGATAGAGCAGTCTCAATTTGGGCTTTAAGTTCAATATAAACTTCATTTGTGTTAGCATGTACTCTGATTAGGTCTCGTTTGGGGAAGAAATACCCTTGTTTATCTATTAAAGAGGGGATTTTAGATAGGGGAGCAATGGGCTTAAAAGGGTAGGTTTTCCATTCTCCGGTTAAGGTTAAATGAATACCATAGTCCAGGTGAGGATTTCTCAAAAAAAACTGAGCCATTTCAAAAAACCACGGACAGGGCACCATAATACTCGTGGAGCTAATGCAACCCTTGAGCATTCCCTCTTGAGTCGCTCTGTTTTCAGACTCAGCAAGGCCTGCATCATCTGCATGAATAATTAAATATTTTTTGACAGTGTTTGACATTGAACGACTTTTAGTAAAAGTAAAAGTTAAACCAAAAGAAAGCTTATTTTTGCCAAAATTATTTTTATGAAGGCTGGTATTGTTGGACTGCCCAATGTAGGAAAATCTACCCTATTCAATTGTTTGTCGAATGCAAAGGCACAAAGTGCAAACTTTCCTTTTTGTACCATAGAACCTAATATAGGTGTGGTAAACGTTCCTGATCCTAGATTAGAAAAACTAGCGGAATTGGTCAAACCTGAAAGGGTTCTTCCAGCAACTGTAGAAATTGTGGACATTGCTGGTTTGGTAAAAGGAGCTAGTAAAGGTGAAGGTTTGGGAAATCAATTTTTAGCAAACATAAGAGAAACAGATGCCATACTTCATGTTTTGCGTTGTTTTGAAGACGACAACATTGTCCATGTTGAGGGATCTGTTGATCCACTTAGAGATAAGGAAACAATAGATATTGAACTTCAGCTTAAAGACTTAGAAACTGTAGAAAAAAAACTAGAGAAAGTAGGTCGCGCCGCTCGTACTGGGAACAAGGAAGCTCAAAAAGAAAAAGAAATACTAGAAGTATTGAAAACGGAGCTGGAAGGAGCTAAAAATGTGAGAAGCATCGCAATGAAAGAAAGCGATAGGGAAGCTTTTGTAAAGCCCTTACAACTCATCACAGACAAACCCGTACTTTACGTTTGTAACGTAGATGAACAAGCTGCAAAAAACGGAAACGCCTTTGTTGAACAAGTTGCTGAAGTCATAGCTCAAGAGCAGTCTGCCTTGTTAGTTTTAGCCGTTAGTATAGAAGCTGACATCAACGAACTAGAAAGTTATGAGGAACGCCAACTTTTTTTAGATGATTTAGGTTTGGACGAGGCAGGAGCCTCAAAACTAATTCGTGCAGCTTACAGCTTATTGAATCAACAAACCTATTTTACAGCAGGAGAAAAAGAGGTTCGTGCTTGGACGGTTCCTGTTGGAGCTACAGCACCACAAGCAGCTGGGGTAATACATAGTGATTTTGAGAATGGATTCATACGTGCAGAAGTAATTGCTTATGATGATTACGTCCGGTTTGGGTCTGAGGCTAAAGTGAAAGAATCTGGAAAAATGCGAGTAGAAGGAAAGGAATACCTTGTTAAAGATGGAGATGTCATGCATTTCAGATTCAATGTTTAATAGACGAGTATGAAGCCCAATGGATTCCTAGTAGCTATTATTTTATCGGGAATTCTCGCCCTTTTTTTTGATTTTATAGAAAATCAGTGGGGTTTTTATATCACTAAACCAGCAACAACCTTCCTCATCCTACTTTACGCGCTTCGCTACAGGAAGAAGGAACTTAAAAATTATAATTTAAGGATTTGTCTCGGTCTCTTTTTTTGTTTGGTAGGTGATACTTTATTACTTTTTGATGCCTATTTTATTCTCGGACTCGCTTCCTTCTTGATTGGTCATCTTTGCTTTTTAGTTGCTTTTTACGGGCAACAGGGCTTTAAATGGCCTAAATTCATTGGTCTATTACTTATTTTGACAGCAATGGCTATACTCTACTTGTGCTACCCTAATTTGGGTGTTCTTAAAATACCTGTTTTTGCTTATGTAGGAGTTATTGTCTTGATGAGCTGGCAGGGTATCGCTTTACAACAAAATAATTTGAGAGCAAATTTCCGTAGGATAGGTTGGGCAGTGGGTCTGTTTATGTTATCAGATAGCTTACTCGCCTTAAACAAATTTTATCAGCCCATTCCCTTATCAGGACTACTAATTCTTTTAACCTACTGGACTTCAGTGTTTTTGTTTGCTCAGTCTATATCAATTAGTGATATAAACCCCAAAAAGGTTCGTTGAGAACGGAAATTTCCTTTAGTTTTGCCGCTTATTTTAAAAGGCGACTCATTGATTTCATTTTCACTTATAGACAAAACGAACGGAGGAAGTATTAAAAACGACATTTTATCAGGATTAACTGTGGCTTTAGCTTTAGTCCCAGAGGCAGTAGCCTTTGCTTTTGTAGCTGGTGTATCCCCAATTGTTGGTCTTTATGGAGCTTTTATGATGGGTTTCGTAACATCTATTTTTGGAGGTCGGCCAGGTATGATTTCTGGAGCGACGGGAGCAATGGCTGTAGTAATGGTTCATTTAGTTAAAGAGGGAAACCAACTGGCTAACGATTCGTCTGCAGGTTTGCAATATCTCTTTTTTACTTTACTTCTTGTAGGTATCATTCAAGTGGGCGCAGGGCTTTTAAGATTGGGAAAGTTTGTGAGAATGATACCCCATTCGGTTATGATGGGTTTTGTAAACGGACTTGCCATAGTTATTTTTCTCTCACAGCTGGGAATGTTTAAAAAACAAGGTGTGTGGATGGAAGGGACATCCCTTTTTGTTATGATAGGATTGGTTGCGTTAACGATGACAATCATGATTGTTCTACCTCTTATCACAAAAAAAATACCTGCTGCTTTGACTGCAATATTAGTAGTGAGTGCACTTGTGGTTTTTGGTGGGCTTGAAACGGAAACTGTTCGTTCATTTATAGTAGCTAATGGTGGTTCAGGAATCAAGGCGGGATTTCCAAGTTTTCAAATTCCACAAATACCATTTACTGTAGCGACTTTTGTTTTTATAGCTCCATATGCCCTAATTCTTGCAGCTATTGGACTTATAGAGTCATTGATGACCTTGAATTTAATTGATGAATTAACAGATTCTCACGGCAGCGGAAATCAGGAATGTATCGCTCAGGGTGCAGGGAATTTCATTAATGGCTTGTTTGGCGGAATGGGAGGATGTGCAATGATTGGTCAAAGTATCATCAATATTAAATCTGGTGGCCGGGGTCGATTATCTGGTATAATTGCATCCATTGCATTGTTGATTTTTATCTTATTCGGTTCACAATACATAGAACAAGTGCCTATAGCTGCTTTAGTTGGGGTGATGTTTATGGTGGTAATAGGAACCTTTGCATGGAGCACTTTTAAAATTTGGAATAAAGTGCCTTTAGCAGATGTTTTAGTGATCTTGCTTGTCACAGTACTTACTGTGTTGTTTGATTTAGCAATAGCTGTTTTTGCGGGTGTAATAGTTTCTTCTTTGGTTTTTGCTTGGGAAAATGCAAAAAGGATTCGTGCTCGAAAGCGAATCGATGAGCATGGTGTAAAACATTACGAAATCTACGGTCCACTTTTTTTTGGATGTATTGAATTATTCAACAGCAAGTTTGATCCTAAAAATGATCCAGATGAAGTAATTGTTGATTTTAAAGAATCACGTATTGTAGATCAATCGGCAATTGAATGTATAAATAAACTAACTGAACGTTATCTTAAGATCGGAAAAAACATTCACCTAAGACATCTTTCTGCAGATTGTGTAAAACTCATTAAAAGGGCAGAAAAGATATGCGATGTGAATGTTTTAGAGGATCCAGATTATTTTGTAGCCATAGACAGCTTTAGAAAAGCACAAATAAAAAACACCGATTAATTTATTACAAAGCGATAGAATCATGTACCCGAACGTTCTCCCACAAGTGTTGTGCTTCTTCTATAAATAAAAGATGTGTAGGGTCATTTTGATAGGTATTCTGAGCTTCTAAATTTGGAAAAGTCATGGTGTAGCAATAAGTAAAAGAGTTGTCTACAACTGCTCTCTTCTCTGATGCTGCTGGACATCCTAGATGACTGGCAATGGCTTGTGGGTTTGTCCTGATCAGTTTTTTTATAGCCTCTTCAAAAGCAGCTCGATCAGAGGGATCATCTGGATTTTTTAGCCAAAAATAAACCACATGGAGTAAGGATCCTGGGCTGCTATCAGTTGAATTATTGTTCATAGGGTTGTTTTCTAATTTTTTTTTAACTGAATAATACCGTTTTATTGATTTTAAAGAGTTTGAAAATTACTTTATTCTCGGGACTTTTTAACAAAAAAAAGTGTCGAATTGTTGATTTCTTGATCCGTTAATGCCTTTAGGAATCGTAAAGCAATATTTATATTAGCATCCTATACAATGAAAGAGAACACGACCTACACCGAAGACAATATTCGCTCCCTTGACTGGAAAGAGCATATTCGTATGCGCCCAGGAATGTATATTGGAAAATTGGGAGACGGTTCCTCCCCAGACGATGGTATCTACATTTTACTAAAAGAAGTCCTGGACAACTGCATAGATGAATTTGTTATGGGTGCAGGAAAAACGATTGAGATATCGATAAAGGAAAACACAGTTAAGGTTAGGGATTTTGGAAGAGGGATACCTTTGGGAAAGGTGGTGGATGTGGTTTCTAAAATGAACACAGGTGGAAAATACGATACTCGAGCATTTAAAAAATCAGTAGGGCTTAATGGTGTAGGTACAAAAGCTGTGAACGCCCTGTCTGAACAATTCATTGTGGAATCAAGCCGTGATAAAGAAACCAAAATGGCTCGTTTTGAATATGGAAACTTGGTGGAAGATACCCCAGTTGAAAGTTCGAGTAAAAGAAGAGGGACCAAGGTGGTTTTTATTCCCGATACTACAATATTCAAGAACTACAAGTATCGTTTGGAATACGTAGAGCGCATGATAAAAAATTATGTGTACCTCAATCCCGGTTTAACCATTGACTTAAATGGCGAAAAATACTTTTCAGAAGAAGGACTTAAAGATCTTTTGACTGACCAGACCAATGAAAATGATCTCCTTTATCCCATCATTCACCTCAAGGGTGAAGACATTGAAGTCGCATTAAGTCACAGTAAGACCCAATATAGCGAAGAGTATCACTCTTTTGTAAACGGACAACACACCACACAAGGGGGTACACACCAGGCCGCTTTCCGGGAGGGTTTGGTTAAAACTGTTCGTGAGCATTTTGGAAAAAATTACGAAGCTTCTGATGTTCGAAAATCCATTATTGCTGCGGTGAGCATCAAGGTTATGGAACCGGTTTTTGAGTCACAAACCAAAACAAAATTAGGTTCAACTGACATGGGAGGAGACTTGCCCACTGTACGAAGCTATATCGTTGATTTTTTAAGTACGCAATTGGATAATTTTTTGCACAAAAACACTACAATTGCCGAGCAAATACAGCGTAAAATAGTTCAAGCAGAACGAGAACGCAAAGAGCTTTCTGGAATCAGAAAATTGGCTAAAGAACGTGCTAAAAAAGCAAGTTTACACAACAAAAAACTACGTGACTGCCGGGTTCATTTGCCTGATCTCAAGAAAGACAGACGCCTGGATTCAACCCTTTTTATTACCGAGGGAGATTCTGCTAGCGGTTCAATAACAAAGTCCCGTGATGTAAACACTCAAGCAGTTTTTAGTCTTAGAGGGAAACCTCTTAATAGCTTCGGGATGTCAAAAAAAATAGTCTACGAAAACGAAGAGTTTAATTTGCTTCAAGCGGCTTTGAATATCGAAGACAGTTTAGAAGACTTGCGTTACAACAATATTGTAATTGCTACTGATGCTGATGTAGATGGAATGCACATTCGCTTGTTGTTGATCACCTTTTTTCTTCAATTTTTTCCTGAATTAATTAAAGAAGGGCACCTCTATATTCTACAAACACCCCTCTTTAGGGTTAGAGACAAAAAAGAGACCATTTATTGTTATAATGAGCAAGAACGTAAGGAAGCTATTAACAAACTGAAAGGTAAACCTGAAATCACAAGATTCAAGGGTTTAGGAGAAATTTCTCCAGACGAATTCAAGTACTTTATAGGAGAGGACATTCGTTTGGATCCCGTGATGCTAGATCGACAAACTACTATTGAAGAGCTTCTGCTTTTTTATATGGGGAAAAACACACCCGATCGTCAAAAATTTATAATCAACAACCTTAAAGTTGAAATGGACTTTGTTGAAGAAACTGAACAGTAAGTTGTAGGATGGACAAAGAAGAAAATCTTTTGAATACCGATTCCGATGATGCCTTAAAGAAGGTAACTGGAATGTACAAAGACTGGTTCTTGGATTACGCTTCTTACGTAATTCTAGAACGAGCCGTACCTGCTATCGAAGATGGATTGAAACCGGTTCAAAGAAGAATCCTTCACTCCATGAAAGATTTAGACGATGGACGTTACAACAAAGTAGCGAATATCGTAGGCCATACTATGCAATATCATCCTCACGGTGATGCCAGTATAGGTGATGCTATGGTGCAAATTGGGCAAAAAGACCTGTTGATTGACATGCAGGGAAACTGGGGCAACATACTTACAGGAGACAGCGCAGCGGCTTCGAGATACATAGAAGCTCGGCTTTCAAAATTTGCTCTTGAAGTTGTCTTTAGCCCTAAAGTTACAGAGTGGCAACTGTCCTATGACGGTAGGAAAAAAGAACCCATACATCTTCCTGTAAAATTCCCTTTGCTTTTAGCGCAAGGCGCCGAGGGAATAGCAGTGGGCTTGTCTACCAAGATTTTACCTCATAATTTCAACGAACTACTCAGTGCTAGTATTCAGCATCTTAAAGGTAAAAAGTTCAATCTGTTTCCAGATTTTCAGACTGGGGGAATTATAGATGTTCAAAATTATAACGACGGTCTTAGAGGGGGAAAGATACGCGTTAGAGCACGAATCAACCAGTTGGATAAAAAAACATTAGTCATTAATGAAATTCCTTTCAGCACCACAACCTCTTCTCTTATAGAAAGTATCCTTAAAGCGAATGACCAAGGAAAAATAAAAATTAAAAAAATTGAAGACAATACCTCTTCAGAAGTTGAGATTTTAGTCCATCTACCTAATGATATTTCACCAGATAAAACCATAGATGCTCTTTATGCATTTACGGCATGTGAAACCTCTGTATCACCCTTGGGTTGTTTGATTATAGACAACAAGCCCAATTTTATGGGGGTTAGTGATATGTTGAAAATCTCCACTGATCATACAGTTCAGCTGTTAAAAAAGGAATTGGAAGTTCAGCTCTCAGATTTAGAAGGACAATGGCACTATGCTTCCTTAGAACGAATTTTTATTGAGAATAAAATTTATCGTGATATTGAAGAGGCTGAAACGTGGGAAGAAGTACTTTCCTTTATCGATAAAGGATTGAAACCACATATCGGTCACTTAAAACGTCCTGTCGTTGAAGACGATATTGTAAAGCTGACAGAGATACGTATAAAGCGTATTTCAAAGTTTGATTTGGATAAAGCACAGCTTAAAATTGAAGCTTTGGAAGGTGATATAGCTGAGGTGAAAAACAATTTAGCTCATTTAATTGATTATGCCATTCGATACTTTACCCACCTAAAAAAAACATATGGTGCCGACAAAGAGCGCAAGTCTGAAATCAGACTTTTTGATGATGTAGATGCAAGAAAAGTAGTAGTCAGAAATCAAAAACTCTACATGAATAGAGAAGAAGGGTTTATTGGAACTTCCCTTCGAAAAGATGAGGCGGTATGCGAGTGCTCCGACATAGACGATGTCATCGTTTTTACTCAAGAAGGCAAGATGCAAGTAGTTAAAGTAGATAGTAAGGTTTTTGTGGGTAAAAACATTATACACGCCGCAGTATTTAAAAAGAAAGACAAAAGAACCATCTACAATATGATTTATCGAGATGGTAAAGCGGGAACCTCCTTTATCAAGCGCTTTGCAGTGACAGGTATAACCCGAGATAAAATTTACGATTTGACACAGGGCAATCCACAATCCGAAGTGCTCTATTTCTCTGCCAACCCCAATGGAGAAGCAGAGGTGGTGAGTATTTTGTTGCGGAATACAGGAAGCATTAAAAAGTTAAAATGGGATTTAGACTTTGCAGATCTTCAAATAAAAGGTCGCTCTGTCCGAGGAAACACAGTGACCAAGTACAGTGTTAAAAAAGTCGAATTGAAGGAAAAGGGAGTCTCTACACTTAAACCGAGAAAAATTTGGTTTGACGAGAGCATAAGAAGACTCAATTTAGAAGAACGCGGTACTCTTTTAGGGGCCTTTAAAGGTGATGATAAGTTATTGATTGCTACTAATGAGGGAGCTCTTCGAGCTGTAACACCCGAAGTGACACTTCATTTTGATGATAATGTCAGTCATATAGAAAAATGGAATCCCAATAAACCACTTACTGCAGTGTACTTCGACCCTGAAAAGGAACGGTATTTTATGAAAAGATTCCTTTTAGAACAAACTGACAAAGAGGACTCGTTTATTAAAGAAGGAGGAGAACTACTTTATTTAAGTACCGAGTGGCGTCCCGTTCTCAAGATTGAATTTGAAAAACCTAGAGGTAAAGATGTTCCAGCGCCTTTGCTTGTTAATGCAGAAGAATTTATTTCTGTAAAAGGTTTTAAAGCACTTGGTAATCAGTTGACCGATAAAAAAATAAAAAGTGTAAGTTTAGAAGAAGCTCTACCTCACGAGCAGGTGGAAGATCAAAACCCAATGGATATAGAGGTTGAGAGTGATGAGACCGTTAGTTTTGAAGAAGGAGATTCTCAAATTACTATGGATTTTTAGTCGTTTTTTGTTTTTCTCATTTTCATATTGATCAACTCTACTCCCAGAGAAAATGCAATTGAAAAATACAAATATCCTTTAGGGATTACACCTATAGTACTTCCAAAAAAAGTCGTTTCGGAAAGATGAGCTGCTTCTGCAATGAGCATGAAGCCAATCAACAATAAAAAGGAAAGACCTAAAATTTGTAATGAGGGATGCTGATTGATATACCGATTTACAGGAACTGCAAAGCCTATCATAATACCAATAGAAACAACAATTGCAAGAATCATTATCGTTAAGGCATAAGGAACGCCGTTAGTCATTCCCACAGCAGTGAGGATAGAGTCAAACGAAAAAACAAAATCAATTAAAAGGATTTGAAACAAGGCTCTTGTAAAAGAATTTATTTTGCTCTTTCCAAGGTCAGGTTTTTTTTCTTCAGCTTCAACCTTATGGAAAATTTCCTGGGTGCTTCTATATAGTAAAAATAATCCTCCCGCTAGTAGTATAAGGGATTGTACAGATATATGAGAAGAAAACCAGGAAAAATTAATATTAAAAAGAGGTGTTTTTATATGTGTTAACCAGCTTATACCGGTCAGCATTCCAATTCGAAGGAACATAGCAAGAAAAAGCCCTAACCTAATGAGTTTTTTTTGGGTTTCTTCCGGAAAACGATTGGCAAAAATCGAAATAAATAAAACATTGTCAATGCCCAAAATCACTTCTAAAAAGGTGAGTGCAAAAAAGGCTACAATAAGATCAGGAGTAAACATTTCTAATTGAGTTTTTGCACAGTTCCTCTTCTTGTGTTTTTACTGTCACCAACCAGCGAATATTCAAAAGTGTAGGATAGTTTATCGGTACTGATAATTCGAATCTGAATGGGTCTTTTTTCTTGATTAGAGCTGGGACTTAATTTAGTAAGTATACATTCACAATCATTAACCCAGCGAATGGTAGCTGTATCAATTTTACCTTCATATCGCTCAATTTCATAAAGGGAATCACGAGTAAAAAAAGAGCTTTTAAGCTCTCCCTCAATCAGCTGAGTAAATTTAAATTCTCCTTGGTGAAAGGGAATGCAATCTCGTTCTATAGAATAACAAGAACTCAAAAGTAGGGGCATAAAAAGAATGTACTTTAACATAGAGCGTAAAAGTACTAAGTTTTTGGTAAAAAGACGCGAAAACTCCCATCCTGATATACTTGGATTATTTGAGCAACATCCTCGTTTTTAGTTGTATTTATTTGATCCTGGGAAGGTTCCATTTTATCGTTACTTTCCAGTGTACTTGAAAATGCATCAGGGGTAGGAGTGTAGGGTGTTTCTTTATCCAAAAGAAGCCAGTCTAAACTTACCTCTTCAAAAGCTTCATTGATTTTTAGAATTATATCCAAACTGGGCTTGTTTCGTTTTGTTAGAATGTGCGACATCGATGAACGTTGTATACCAATACGCTCAGCAAAAGCGGCGGCATTTAATTCGTTTGCCTGCATGAGTTCTTCTAATCGCTTAAGAAAAATATCTATGTTTAACATTGTAAACTTTTAAAAGTATAAGACCAATATACAATTGTTTTCATCTATACGCAAGGACTAAATAATACGATCTATTACTTTAATTATAATCCATAAAACATTGATAAACATATATTTAAGTTCTTTGTTAATTTAATTTGATTACAAATGTATATTTATTGATAAATCAATTTCAAAGTTACGACAAATAGATACTTTTGTAAACAACAATTGTAAACAAACGTATGTTTACATTTGTAGATAATATGACAAGTAGAATTAATAAAAGGTATTTGCCTCCCGAACTTTTGCTCAGAGAATTAGATAATTATTCTTTTCTCAAAAGAAAAGTACTGGGGTTTTCGGTGCAATCGAGACCTATTCATGAGATACAAATGGGTCAAGGCAAGCAGAAAATCATGATGTGGTCTCAAATGCATGGAAATGAAACTACAACCACAAAGGCATTGTTGGATTTATTGCATTGGCTTAATGAAAGAGAACAAGAGCCTCTCTTAGGCGCTTTTACTTTTTACATCATACCGCAGTTGAACCCAGATGGGGCAGCCGCATATACTCGTCTTAATGGAAATCTTGTGGACCTCAATAGAGATGCAATTGATCTTAGTCAGCCCGAAAGTCAAATTTTGAGAGCTGCATACCAGCGGATACAACCCGATTATGCACTTAATCTTCATGGGCAGCGAACTATATATGGCGCAGGAGCTGAAGGTAAGCCGGCGACATTATCTTTTTTGGCTCCAGCTGCAAACCCTGAACGCACCGTTACCCCTGCAAGGGCAAAGGCAATGGAGGCTATTGCTGCTATAAAAAGCCAGCTTGAAAATGATTTACCTCAAGGAATTGGTAGATATGATGATCAGTTTAATCCCAATTGCGTAGGAGACGCTTTTACTCAGCTGGGGACGCCTACGCTGCTTTTTGAGGCAGGTCACTATCCTGAAGACTATCAAAGGGAACAAGTGCGTTCTTTTGTATTAAAAGCGTATAAAGCCTTGTTTCGATATTTACTCAACCCCAGTTTAGATTTTACCACAAAGGCGTATTTTGAAATTCCAGAAAACGCTTCAAATTATGTGGATCTTATTGTGCTAAATGTAGCGCTAGAAGTAGAAGGGAAGCACTATCAGAATCAGCAACTAGCCTTTCAGTATCTCGAAGTGCTTGAACAGGGAGAGATTCGTTTTCTACCTACTTTTAAAGCATTTGCAAAACAACTTCCTTTTAAGGCTCATCGATACGTAAACTTAAATAAAGATTTATTTGACGGGATTTTATCTTATCAGCAAGATCATGTTATTAAAAATGAAAAGTTGAATAAATTATTTTCATTAAAAGGCAACTTTTAGTTATTTATTCTTAAAAGAATTCGGTTTTTTTAAGTAATTTTACAATTCTTTAAGCCATTTTATCCATGAATAAAGTAAATCTTGATGAAATCGATCACCAAATCCTAGATATATTAATCGATAATACCCGTATTCCTTTTACAGACATCTCGAAGCGTTTGTTGATTTCTGCCGGCACGGTTCACGTTCGTGTAAAAAAAATGGAAGAAGCAGGAATTATAAAAGGATCTTCTTTAAACCTGGATTATGTAAAGTTAGGATATTCTTTTATTGCTTATGTTGGTATCTTTTTAGAAAAGACAAGTGCAACAGACAAAGTAATGAAATCGCTTAAAGAGATCCCTTACATTACCGTTGCACATATTACTACGGGTAAGTTCAATGTTTATTGTAAGGTACGTGCCCGAGATACCCATCATGCAAAAGAAATTATTTTTATGATTGATGATGTCGATGGGGTGTCACGAACAGAAACCATGATTTCTTTAGAAGAGAGTATCAATGACAAAAAACGCTTAATGCACCGAATTTTCAATGAATTAAACTAAACGAATGGCCCGCAAACCTAAAATTGAACGATTTAACGAAAAAGTTCTCTCTCGCTTTCAAATCTACAACAGCCTATTTTTAACACTTCCTTTTAAAACAATAAAGCAAACTTCTCTTTTGATGCCCTTATTTGCGGATCATTGTCGCACACAATACCAAACGCAAAACAATCCTAAGGAAATTATCGTTTCGTTTTTTAAGCAGTATGCTCCTGATCTAAGCTCAAAACAACAGCAAGATCTTTTATTTCATTTCATACAATACATAGAACGCCAAGTCGTTCTTTTTGATGCAATTGAAGATGCAGGATTTTCCTATGTCAACAATATGCATGGCAGGGGTACCCTGAGAAATATAAAAGAAGCTGCTTCTGGGAAACAACAAGGAGAAGCCCTTTCTGATTATATCAAGCGCTTTAAGGTGCGTATTGTACTAACCGCACACCCAACGCAATTTTACCCTGATAATGTACTTGTAATAATTAATGAGCTCTCTAAAGCAATTTCAATAGATGATTTAGACAGTATAAAAAAGTTATTAGTCCAGTTGGGTAAAACTCCCTTTTATAAGAAAGAAAAACCTACTCCTTATGATGAGGCAGTCAGTTTAATATGGTTTCTTGAAAATGTGTTTTACCATTCCGCCAGTGCAATTTACAATTACATTGCGGAACATATCGTAAACCATGAAGAGTTAGAAAATTCTATTTTTGATTTTGGCTTTTGGCCTGGAGGTGATCGAGATGGAAACCCCTATGTTACACCTGAGATTACATTAAAAACGGCAAAAAGACTTCAATTTTCTATATTGAGGAATTACTACAGGGATTTAAGAAAACTCAAACGCAAAATTACCTTTCCGGGTCTTGAAGAACGAATAATACGTTTGGAAGACATGGTTTTTAATGAACTCTTTTATCCGAAACGAAACAAGAATTTTTCACTAGAGCACCTTCTATCAGAATTAAACACTGTTTTAAAAGGACTCGAACGGGATCATGACGGATTGTATAAAAGTGAAGTTTTAGACATGATTCACAAAGTACATTTGTTTGGTTTGCATTTTGCTAGCCTAGACATCCGCCAAGATTCACGTGTTCATCACAGTGTTTTTAAAGAAATTATTTCTCATCCAGACATACAGAAACACACAAAAGGAGTGCCTGAAAACTACAATGATCTAAATACTGAGGAACGCTGCAAAGCATTGATACATATGAAAGGAGATGTTCCTCCAGCTCTTTTTTCTGAAGAGATTACCCAACAAACACTGGAAAGTATCCGAGTGATGCAGCAGGTTCAAAAATCAAACCGAGAAAGAGGGTGTAATCGATACATCATTAGCAATTGTCAGTCACTTGAAAACCTATTGGAATTGTTTGCCATGTTTCGTTTAAGCAACTGGGAGCACCCAACAGTTGATTTGATTCCTCTGTTTGAAACCATACCTGATTTAGAGGAATCAGAAGGTGTTATGCGCGCTTTGTTTAGCAATCCAGAATATAAAGCACATCTCGAACGGAGAAAAAAGAAACAAATCATCATGTTGGGGTTTTCTGATGGTACCAAAGACGGAGGCTATTTTATGGCAAACTGGAGTATTTATATTGCTAAAGAGCGCCTCAGTCAATTAGCTTCTGAATACGGTATTCAAGTAGCTTTCTTTGATGGCAGGGGAGGCCCCCCAGCACGCGGCGGTGGAAATACTCACGAGTTTTACGCATCAATGGGTGACAGTATACAAAGTGATGACATTCAGCTAACTGTTCAAGGGCAAACCATTAGTTCTAACTTCGGAACGCTGGATTCTTCACAATACAATTTAGAACAATTGCTCAGTTCAGGTATCGAAAATCGAATTTTCAGTCCAGGAAAAAACAACCTTACCAAAGAAGAGCGTTTTCTGATGGAGCAGATCGCTAAAAGTAGTTACCGGGTATACAATGATTTTAAGTCGCACCCGAAGTTTCTTCCTTATTTGGAACAGATGTCTACTTTGCCTTATTATGCTAAAACAAATATCGGGAGTCGCCCATCCAAAAGAGGCAAGTCCTCCACCCTTAAGTTTGAAGATTTAAGAGCTATTCCTTTTGTGGGAAGCTGGAGTCAATTAAAACAAAATGTACCCGGTTTTTATGGTCTGGGAAGCGCACTGCAAGAACTTATGCAGCAAGGAAAAGAAGAAGAATTAAAAGCTCTGTTTAAAAACTCACGCTTTTTCAGAACTCTTATTTTCAACAGTATGATGAGTCTTTCTAAATCTTTCTTTCAACTAACAGCTTACATGAAAGAAGATGTAGAGTTTGGTGGTTTTTGGGAGTTGATCTATAATGAGTATGAATTGACAAAAAAAGGCTTACTTCACCTAAGCGGATTTAAAACTCTTATGGAAAACGAGCCTGCCGGAAAGGCTTCGATAAATGCACGTGAAGAAATCGTTCAGCCGCTACTGACCATTCAACAATATGCTCTTATGCAACTGCAACAACTCAAAAAAGAGCAGAATCCTTCAAAGGAGCAAATTGATATAATGGAAAAAATGGTTACCCGTTCTTTGTTTGGAAATATTAATGCAAGCAGAAATTCAGCTTAGTCTCTAGAATAAAACTCAAACGCTTTAGTAAAGTGTTCTTCAGGGACAACAATGTCAATTTTAGGACTGCCTATTGCGTTTAATAAGACAAAGTTTATTCTTCCAGCAGAATTCTTTTTATCGTGACGTAAAAGAGCTAATATTCCTATTTGATCTTCCTCCTCAATATCTACTTTTGGGAAAAAGTATGAGAATACCTTTTTTATTTCCTCCGCTTCCAATGGAGTGAGTCCACAACAAACGGAGCTGAGGTAGGCTTCTAAAACCATTCCTACTGCAATGGCTTCTCCATGAAGCAAACGGTTTTTTTGAGAATGCGTTAAAAAATAAGATTCGATGGCATGACCTAAAGTATGTCCAAAATTTAAAATTTTACGAAGGTTTTTTTCACGCGGGTCTTGAAGAACTACTTCTTTCTTTATCGCCACAGAAGGGGCTATGAATACAGACAATTCCTCTGCATCTAGCCGTTGAAGTTGTTTTAGTTTGGACCAGTAAGGTGCATCGGCAATCAAACCGTGTTTCAACATTTCTGCAAAACCACTACGAAGCTCTTCTTGCGGTAGTGTAGCTAGCCATTGAGGATGAATAATAACTTGCTTGGGCTCTTCAATGATACCGATTTGATTTTTGAGAGATCCCAAATCAATTCCTGTTTTCCCTCCTACAGAAGCATCTACCATAGCCAAGAGGGTAGTGGGTATGTTGTAAAAATCAATTCCCCTTTTGAAAGTGCAAGCAACAAATCCGCCAAGATCTGTTACTACACCACCTCCCAAATTAATTAGGGCTGAATTTCTATCTGCTCCCTCTTCTGAAAGTTGATTCCATACAGTTTCACAAGTGTCTAAATGCTTGTGTTCTTCCCCTGAGGGAATACTGAGTACAATTGCTTCATTCAAGTCTGTTTGTTCAAAAAACAAAGGCAAACAGTGTTTCTTTGTATTCTCATCCACTAATACAAAAACACTGCTGTAGCTTTTTAACTGAAGTAAAGGAGCCAGTTGACGCAAAGCGTCTTTTTCAAAAGTGATATTTATTTTATTTTGCATGCTGCTGTTGAAGCAACAAAAGTAAGGATAAAACCGGAATGCAAAAGTGTCCTCTGCTAAATACCAGAAAGAATCTCTTTAAGCCTTTTAATGCCTTCTGCTCTTGCTTTTTTATTGGCTTCAGAAGCATTTTCTTCTTCTCCTGCTCTAAAGAAACCATGACCTGCACCTTCATAGATCACAGGTTCGAAAATTTGATCGTTTTGCTTCATCGCCTCTTGACTCATTGCAAGGGTGGCGTTGACTCTTTGATCGTTCCCCCCATAAAATCCATAAATAGGAATTTCAATATCCGTATAGTCTGAGCTGTTTTTTGGTCCTGTTCCATAGCATACTATTGCAGTTTCAATAGCAGTGGTTTGTGTAGCAAATTGAAAGGATTGGCTCCCTCCCCAGCAGAAACCAATGACCACAACCTTTTTGTTAGAAGCAGGAATTTTTTTTGCGTATTCAACAGTTTTATCAAGAATTTGTTGGATTTCATTTGGTTCCAAATTATAGATTGCAGTTCGAGCAGCATCTGAATTTTCAAAGTCAGTAGTACCTCCGCCATTGGGAGCTTTACCAGAGAGAAAATCAGGAGCTAGGGCTATGTAACCCATTTCAGCAATTTGATCTGCCATACTTCTGGCCCAATCATTAAGACCCCTGTTTTCATGAATTAACAATACAACGGGCTTTTTATCTGCTACTTCTGGATAAACCAAAAAGGCTTTAGCTTGAGTAGTTTGATCCACAGTTACCCACTCATGGTGACGAGGAGAAGCCTCTAATCTTGCAAGAGGCGTTTGAGCCCAAGCCAAACAACTACTAAATAAAAGAAAGTAGAAATACGATTTCATAGTTTTTAGATTTGATTTAAAATAAGTGATTATTTAGAGAATAGACACCTAACTTTTGTTAAACTTCTTTTTTACTCGATCCAGGTGTATTTTGTTTTCACGATCCCTTATGGTCTCTCGTTTGTCGTAAAGTTTTTTCCCACGGGCTAAAGCAATCTTTAATTTAGCAAAACCCTTATCGTTGATAAACAGTCGTAAGGGAACAATCGTGAGTCCGCTGTTCTTTACCTCTTTGTGTAACTTTTTGAGTTCTCTTTTTTGAAGTAACAGTTTGCGTTGAGCCTTGGGACGATGATTATACCGAGTGCCGAAAGCGTACTCGTCAATATTCATATTCACAGTAAACAATTCTCCTTTTTCATTGAACTCACAAAAACTTTCAGCAATAGAAGCCTTGCTGTTCCGAAGGGATTTGATCTCCGTTCCGGTCAGAACAATGCCCGCAGTGTATTCGTCTAAAAGTTCGAATTCAAAACGGGCGCGTTTGTTTTGGATGTTTACGTTCTTTTGCACACAACAAAGATAGTATTAATCCTCGCTTACCAGAGACTTGCTGTTTCTAAAAAGAAAATGTCCTTCAATGCAATCGAAGATAATTTGATCTTCTTTATTAAGTTCATTTTTGAGAAGTTCTTTACTCAATGGATTGAGAAGTTCTTTTTGAAGGACACGCTTTACAGGTCGTCCTCCGTATTGAGGATCAAAACCAAGGACTGCTAATTGAGCAACAGCCTCTTCGGTAACTTCTAGTTTGAGGCCTTGCTCTTTTAGCTGATTTTGTATTTTATTCAGCTGTAGGTGAACGATTTCGTGAATTTCTTTCCGAGTTAGGGGAGAAAAAAGTACCAGGTCATCAATTCGATTTAAAAATTCGGGTCGTACCGTATTTCGCAAAAGCTTCAATACTTCTTCTTTTGCTTTTTCTTCTGCGGTTTCAAAAGAAGGGTTGTTTTCAAAAGCAGCTTGAATTTCTTGGCTTCCAATGTTGCTGGTCATGATAATGACACTGTTTTTAAAGTCTGCTAGTCTTCCTTTGTTGTCTGTCAATCTTCCTTCATCCAGTACTTGAAGTAAAATATTAAAAGTGTCAGGGTGGGCTTTCTCAATTTCGTCTAACAGGACTACTGAGTAAGGATTTCTCCGAACCGCTTCAGTAAGCTGCCCTCCCTCTTCATAACCTACATAACCCGGAGGAGCACCAACCAAGCGACTCACGGCATGCCGCTCTTGATATTCACTCATATCGATTCGGGTAATGTTGTTTTCATCATCAAACAATACTTCTGCCAGGGCTTTGGCTAATTCGGTTTTTCCCACGCCTGTAGTTCCCAAGAAAAGAAAACTACCTATAGGCCGATTGTGATCTTGAAGTCCTGTACGGCTTCTTCGAATTGCATCACTTACTGCAAGAACCGCTTTTTCTTGCCCTACAAGTCTTTTGTGAAGGGCTTGTTCCAAGTGTAGGAGTTTTTCTCTATCGGATTGTAACATTTTACTCACAGGTATACCGGTCCATTTTGCCACGACTTCGGCAATATCGTCATAGGTCACTTCTTCTTTTATAAGACTGTCTCCTGTTTGTGTTTCATCAAGTTGTTTTTGAAGTGTATTCATCTTGGCTTCCGTCTCTTGAAGTTTTCCATAACGAATTTCGGCTACTGTTCCATAATCACCCTCACGTTCCGCACGATCTGCTTGTGCTTTGAGTTCCTCTATGGTCGTTTTGGCCTGTTGTACTGCATCAACTACCTCTTTCTCTTGACTCCACTTAGCAAATAGTGTATTACGCTCTTCTTTAAATTCTCCGAGTTCTTTAGTTAACCGTTTGATTTTTGTAGTATCATTTTCTCTTTTGATGGCAACCAACTCGATTTCTATTTGACGAATTTTTCGGTCCAATGTGTCCAACTCCTCCGGTTTGGAATTGATTTCCATTCTTAATTTTGAAGCAGCCTCATCCATTAAGTCAATGGCTTTATCTGGGAGAAAGCGATTGGTAATGTAACGGCTCGAAAGTGCTACAGCTCCTATAAGCGCATCATCTTTAATTCGGACTTTGTGGTGAGTTTCATACTTTTCTTTAATTCCTCTTAATATAGATAGAGCACTTTCTTGATCGGGTTCATCTACAGTGACCTTTTGAAAGCGACGCTCTAAGGCTTTGTCTTTTTCAAAATACTTTTGGTATTCATCTAATGTGGTGGCTCCTATAGCACGTAATTCACCACGTGAGAGAGCTGGCTTTAAAATATTAGCTGCATCCATAGCACCTTCACCTCCACCTGCTCCTACAAGGGTATGTATCTCATCGATGAAGAGTACCAAGTCTCCGTCACTTTGGGTTACTTCTTTTATGACGCTTTTAAGACGTTCTTCAAACTCTCCTTTGTATTTAGCTCCTGCAATTAAAGCGCCCATATCCAAAGCATAAATTCGTTTGTCTTTTAAATTTTCGGGAACATCACCATCTACTATTCGATGGGCGAGACCCTCTGCAATTGCTGTTTTACCAGTTCCAGGCTCTCCTACCAGTATGGGGTTGTTTTTTGTGCGGCGACTCAAAATTTGTAATAAGCGTCTTATTTCTTCATCTCTTCCTATTACTGGATCCAATTTCCCCTCTTTAGCTAGATGGTTTAAGTTTTTAGCGTATTTTTCTAAAGCGTTGTACTGCTGTTCTGCAGAGGGTGATTTAATTTTCTCTCCTCTTCGCAATGTTTCGACTGCTTCTTCTAGATTTTTTTCAGTTACCCCTTGGTCTTTGAGAAGCTTTGCCACTGTACTATCCGACTGTATCAATGCTTTAAGAAGATGTTCTGTAGCGACATAATCGTCTTGTTGTTTTTTAGCTAAGGCAATCGCTTGCATTAGTGTCTTTTGGGCTTTTTGTGAAAGCACTTGCGAACCTCCTTCTACCTTTGAAAAGTGATTTAATTCACTAGTATTTAACTTCTTTAATAAATTGATGTCGATTTTCAGTTTGCCAAAAAGATAGGGGAGGACCGTTTCGTCTACTTCCAATAAGCCATAAAATAAATGCTCGTTTTCAATTTGAGGGTGTCCCTTTTCAAAAGCATATTGTTGAGCAGCTTGAACCGCTTCTTGAGTTTTTAAGGTAAGATTATTCAAATTCATAGCAATTTTTTTATGTTCCATTCAAAAGTTGTTCCAAGAGTTTATTTCTGCCTTCTTGACAGATGAAGTGCTATAATTCAAGACATTATGTCTCTATCAATGAACTCTTTACTGATAGAATAAGTGTTAATTACCGTTGAATAACTCAAGATTTTTTGATTTACTTAATAGTCAGCTTAAACATCAAATACTTTAATTTTGAGTTTTAAAATAAATTATGCAGCGCGATACGATACTTTTTGATTTAATAAATAAAGAAGAGGCTCGACAGTCCAATGGAATCGAATTAATAGCTTCTGAAAATTTCACTAGTCCTGCCGTAATGGAGGCTTGTGGTTCAGTTCTTACAAATAAATACGCTGAAGGCTATCCAGGAAAACGCTATTACGGTGGTTGCGAAGTCGTTGATGAAGTGGAAACATTAGCAATAGATCGTGCAAAGCGTCTGTTCGGTGCTGCTTATGCTAACGTTCAGCCGCATTCGGGTTCACAAGCCAATACCGCTGTATTTCATGCTTTTTTAAAACCCGGGGATAAAATTTTGGGCTTTGATTTATCACACGGAGGGCATTTGACTCATGGGTCTCCAGTAAATTTTTCTGGTCGGTTGTATAAAGCTCATTTTTACGGGGTTCAAGAAGCAAGCGGTCGATTAGATTACGAAAACATACGTTCTATAGCAAAAGAGGTACAACCTCAAATGATTATTGCAGGAGCCTCTGCCTATTCTCGAGATATCGACTTTGCTAAATTTCGAGAAATTGCAGATGAAGTTGGGGCATTTCTCTTAGCAGACATATCCCATCCCTCTGGAATGATAGCCACAGGATTATTAAGTGATCCTATTCCGCACTGCCACGTAGTAACCACCACTACGCACAAAACTCTTAGGGGGCCTCGGGGAGGACTTATTTTAATGGGAGAAGATT